>Ga0209201_1000040_pt1 | contig 202536 bp, 202 predicted proteins | sample AD_UKC055_MetaG_FD_184411 | JGI IMG/M metagenome (GOLD analysis project Ga0209201, IMG submission 184411) | Active sludge microbial communities of municipal wastewater-treating anaerobic digesters from USA - AD_UKC055_MetaG (SPAdes) (version 2) | ecosystem: Engineered > Bioreactor > Anaerobic... | reverse complement strand
TCGAGGTGGAGGGCATGGGCCTCAGCCATGGTGGCATCGTTCAGGATCGGCATGTCCCGGACGGCGAGGGTGATATGGGATCCCTGCCGGTGGAGGTACTCGAGGAGGAGCCGGTCAAAGACGATCTCCCCGCAGTTGTCGGTGAAGTAGACCACCCGGTCGATCAGGCGGGCGATCCGATCGGTGTGGTCGATGGCAAGCCCGGCGGCATACTCCTGCTCGAAGTACCCGAGGAAATCGCCGGTCACCTGGTGGCCCTTGACCCCGTAATCGAAGGTGTTCCCGATGATGCTTGCAAGCACGTAATCGCGGAACCCCGAGAGCCGGCCCCGCACCGCGGAGCAGACCTCCCGGGCGATCCGGTCGCTCTCCTCTTTAAGGGAGAGGAACGGATCATCGTTCCCAAGCATGTCGTATGCCTTCCGGTGCATGGCGCTCGCGATCTGGGGGTGGAGGAGCGGCTGGTGTCGGAGCGATGCAAGGAGATCGGCGCATGCCGCAACCACTTCCTCTGAACGGGGATCGGATGCCCCGCAGAGTTTGCATTCGAGCATGACCCGGGAGAGGAGGCAGTCAACACAACGGTCATCGAACTTCATGGAGGGAAAACACCACGCATTTGAAAATACAGAAATGGGGCCACTGCGATTTGAACGCAGGTCAGAAGACCCCCAGTCTCCTAGGATGGCCAGGCTACCCTATGGCCCCGCTCTTATGGTATTGGCAAGGATCGCTTATGTAATTTCTCTTTATACCCCGGGGGAGGCACCCCCGGGGTTCCCGGGCGTGAGGAAAGCCCCGTCCCGGCATGGCAGGGGACAGGATCAGAGCGGGATATGAGGGGGAGAGGCCTGTAGGATGGTTTTACAAAAAGAGATCCCTAGCACAGAAACCTCCAAGAGTGAGATCCCTGCAGATACCATGCTGAAGGTAAGATCCGAAGGATTGAGATCCCAAGGATTGAGACCCTAAAAGAGTAGATCCCATAGAGTGAGATCCCATAGAGTGAGATCTCACCAATGATGATCTAAACTAAGACGAAGACTCCAAAACGGGGGGGAGAGGATCAGAGTTTCTGGACGATGACCCTGACCTTGTCCCCTGCCTTGAGACCATGGCCTTTCGGCACATCGATATTGAACCAGAGGCACCCGGGATTGTTCTGGGTGTTGTCCTGGGACATCAGGCAGTCTTTCTGCTCATTGATATGGGCCACGAATTCGATGACCGTCTCAATCTCGGCAATCGGTTCCATAAAAAGGAGTGATCCTAAAACTCAGATCCCTTTGGATGTTACCATCCAGGTCGTGCTGTTCGAATAGCTCCACTTGATGATCGCAAGCTCCTGGCATATCTCTGAGAGGATAGCCATGTTGGTGCCGACCTCCTTTGCCGAGAGCCCGAGCTCCTTTGCGATGTACTTGGACTTGAAGTAGTGTTTGCCTCTTGAGAGACCCCCCAGCAGATAGTGGACGATCCTGTGCTGGGTTTCATTGTATTTTTCTCGGATTGTTCCCGATGTCATATGTGAGTCACCTCAGCAATGTGAGATCTACTTGTCATGATAATGTATATATACTTTTTTATCTCGCATGGCAACAGCAAAGCATTTAAATACGTCCTTTCTTTGATTCGTCAATTTAACTGCGAAATTATTCGCACTAACCAAAAGGTTAATGCAAGGCCCCTGAAAGCAGATATCCGGACCCCTGCATGCCGGGATCCGTGCCTCTCCCAGTTTGCTGGAAAGGAAAGGGGGCAAGGGCAGGAAAAGGTCTTGGTTCTCGTCTGCTCGAAAGGAGTTGTATCCCTTGCCTGGCGCTCCCGGGGGTTCTGCCTCCGGCTTTCCCCCGGCCGCTATGGCGTCCCCCGCGATGCGATAGGGAGTTGATCGGAAGGGGAGATCTCACACCGGCATGTTCCTGCTGACGCTCCAGGGGGTTTCGCCTCCGGCTCACCCCCGCCGCTGTGGCGTCCCCCGCGATGCGATAAGCGCTGCAGAGATGGGTGAACTCTTACCCCGGTATGTCACTACTGACGCTCCAGGGGGTCCGCCTTCGGCTCACCCCCGCCGCTGTGGCGTCCCCCGCGATGCGATAAGCGTTGCTTAGTTCATGGAGATCTCGTATCTACTCCTGGAAATGAGAGGAGAGGACAGGATCAGGAAGAGGTTGTACCGCACGAATCAAAGGTCAAGACAGGAATGAAAATTACAGGAGAATGGCGTACCGCATGAATCAAAGGTCAAGACAGGAATGAAAATTACAGGAGAAGGTTGTACCGTACGAATCAAAGGTCGAGACAGGAATAAGAATTACAGGAGAAGGTTGTACCGCAGAAGAATGGAAACGGGAGGGATCAGAGCCCGGCAGGGACCCGCGAGATCTTCTCGATCAGCCCCTCCAGCACGCTCTCACGCATCCCTTCCACGAACTTGATGCTCCCGACCACGAGGTGCCCTCCCCCGCTGATCCCTCCGCCGGGGATCTCGTCCCGCAGCTCGCGGACCATCTTCGGGATATTCATCATCACGCCTTTGGAGCGGAGGACGGCGAAGTCGGGCCCGAAACCGATGGTGACCACCGGCGACCCGGCATACTGCTTGCAGAGCCGGTCATGCACCTCGCCCGAGGTCTTTCCCGGAGGCGGGAAGGTGAACTTGTGGGCATGGATCTCGACATCGATCTGGAAGAGCTCGGCCCCGTTTGCCAGCGTCTGGTGCCGGACATGGGGCATGCAGGCATTCATCTGGTCCTCGATCAGCGCATTGGCACCCTCCACGAGGAGCGGGATCATCTTCTTGTGGCGGTCCGTTGCTCCCTTGAGGTTCAGGATGTCCTTGATCAGTTCACGGCCGTCGTTGAACCGGAGCCAGAACTGCTCGTAGTCCAGGGAGAGAGCGATATCCTTGCAGTCCTGCTCGGTGTAGGCATCCTGGACGAGCTCGTGGTAGCGTTTCCGCTCGGGTGCCTCGCTCCGGTCGCCAGCCCCGGCGATGGCAGGAAGGTGCCGGATGTGCTGCTCCACCGATGGATTGATCAGCCGTGCGACCTCGGTCCCGAGCATCCCTGCCGTGATCCCGTAATCCCCGCCGACATGGTACGGGTTGACATGCCCGACGAGGTACTGGTCGACGATCTCGTCCGGGTGGTGATGGTCCACCACGACGATGGGGATCTCGTAGATCTGGGCCATCTTCAGCGACGGGAGGTCCTCCTCGGTCGAGCCGTTGTCGGTCAGGAGGACGAGCGGGAGCTTCTGCCCGAACCTGGCATGATCCTTCAGGGCGAAATCGAGGTCCCGGGTGATGTCCTCAATCTCGTAGAAGGGGGCTTTCGAGGGGGATCGTTTGAAGAGGTAGTAATCGGCGTCGAAGTCGCCACCTGACTCCCGGATCAGGGAGGTGACTGCCTGCTCGATCGCGACCGCCGAACAGATCCCGTCTGCATCGGCATGGTGCCGGACGATGATCGGCTGGGAGGAGAAGACTGCCTTCCTGATCACCTTGGCCACCTTTCTCATGGCCGGGCGGAGCTGCTCGAGGACATCGCTTTTGATCAGCAGCGGGATGTCGGGCGGTTCTGACCGCTGGTCGAGGGCCTGTGCGATCCGTTCACGGACGGCCTCCCCCTCTTCACCAGTGAGGATGGTAAGCGACCGCGCCTCGATCTGGAGCTGGTTGTTCCGGAGCATCACCTCGCCGGTGATCCTGACCACGTCCTCCAGTTCGGCTTCCGGGTATGCCCGGACCCCGGCTTCGACGAATGCAGCGGCATTCTCGGTCCCTGACTCGTCCACGATGGTGAAGATGGTCGGCCCGCTCGTCTGCTTGATCTGGGCGATCTCGCCCTCAATGCTGACGATCCTCCCCACCTTGTTGCCGAGCTCGGCGAGCCGGACCGCGGTGGACTTCTTCTCCACCATCTCGACGGTGTACACCGGGTAGGTTACCTCCTCGAGGTCGATGTTGCCGTTGCTCCGGATATTCTTCACACGCACGAGGATCGTCTCGCGCTCCTTGTGCTGGGTCTTGATATTACTTTTATGGCAGAGCCCCTTCACCCGGTCATTCAGCTGGACAAAGGTGCCAAAATTTGCGAACCCCTGGACACGCCCGATATAGACCTTCCCTTCCTCAACATCATTCAGGTCGCAGCCAGGGCCCATGCGATATACGGTTACGTCATCTGGATCTTGCATACTTTCACCGGTATTGATACGTTTGGTGCACGTTGTGGTACTCCAGTAATTAACCATGCGCCGGTCGTTCTTATCATTCTATGGAAACTGTTGTTCATATCATTCATGGATCCGTATCGATCGATGGAAAGGATCCGTACCGATCGCCTTCCAACGCTCAGTCATCTTCGCGGAACGGCAGTTCGAGCAGTTCAAGGTCTGAGGGGGCGATCACGGTCCCCCCAAAGACCCGGGTAGCGTCCCTGACATGCCCTGCCGTCGTGGTGTACCGCGAGCTGATATGGACCAGGGCCAGGATCCGGGCACCGAGCACCCGGGCAGCCTCCCCTGCCTCTCCCGCGGTGGCATGGTAGACATCATCAGCCCGGCCCCGGCACTCGTCATCATAGGTCGCATCATGGATCAGGAGGTCGGGGGCGGTGATCAGCTCCGCGATCCGGTGGGGGACCGGCCGGGTATCCCCGGTGTAGACGATGCTCCGTCCGGGCCGGGGGGGACCCATCACGTCCGCGGGGCTGACAGGGAGATTCCTGCCATCCTTCTCGATGCAGACCGTCTCCCCGCGCTGGATCCTGCCGAAGAGAGGGCCGGGGGGGACCCCGAGTGCGATCGCCCGCTCCCGGTTGAACCGCCCTGGCCGGGGGTCCTCTGCAAGGACGTACCCGATGCTCTCCATCCCGTGATCGGTGGCAAATGCCCTGACCGAGTAGCCGTTGAACCGGATCGCAGAGCCGGGCGCCAGCTGGACCGGGGAGAGCGTGAATTTGAGGCTGAACCGGGAGAGGGCCCGGATCGCGGAGACCGCCTCGTGCACCCATGCCGGGCCGTAGATCGGGAGCGGGTCGGCCCTCCCCATGAAGGAGAGGGTCTGGACGAGCCCCGCAATCCCGAGGAAGTGATCGGCATGCCAGTGGGTGACGAAGATGGCATCCACGAGAAACCCGGTGCGGGACCGCATCATCTGCTGCTGGGCCCCCTCCCCGCAGTCGAAGAGGAGGGTGTCTGATCCCCTCCTGACCATGATGCAGGGCGGGTTCCGGTACGGGGTCGGCAGCGCCCCGGCCGTCCCGAGGAAGTAGACCTGGAGGGTCTCCCCGCTCATGCCTGCCAGCCCCTCACGGTCGAGAGGCTGGTTTTTCCCTCTTCCAGGGACCGTCCTTCGACCACCACGATCCCGGAATAATCCCGGGCGATGCATCTCCCGACCAGATCCCAGTCGATCGTCCCGGCGCCGAGGTGAAGGTGCTCGTCATGGACGCCATGGTTGTCATGGACATGGAGGTGCGAGGCCTGGGAGAGGTACGGGAGGAACTCCCGCACCTTGCCCACCGTGTTGGCATGGCCGATGTCGATGGTCATCCCGATCCCCTCGATCCCGTCCACCATCCCGGCGAGCTCCTCGGGCATCCTGCAAAGGAACTCCCGGATCCCGATCATGTTCTCGAGGCATGCCACCACCGAGTGATCGGATGCGACTCTGCCAATCTCGATGAGCGCCTCCTTCTGCTGCTGCCAGGTGCGATCGGGCATGATCTTCCCGACCGGGGAGACGTACCCGGGATGAATGGTGACGCGGTCGGTCCACTCGGCTGCCTGCCGGACGCAGGTGCAGACCTGGCGAATGGATTCCCGCCAGATCGGGTAGTTGAGGGTGGCAAGGTTCAGGTCGGCATAGGGGGCATGAACGCTGATCCCGAGCGTGAGCGAGCCGATGACATCATCGATCTTCGCGACGTTTTCGGGATTGTCGAGCCGGTAGGATCCATCGGCCACGATCTCCCAGCCCTCGTATCCGGTCGTTGCGATCCCCTCGACCCACCCGATGTCATCCCATACTTTGGACGATGATGAGAAATAGGGGCTTATTCGCATGGCTCCTCCCCGATCTCAGAGAGGAGATCCCTGACCTGCTCCTCGAACTCCTCCATGCTGCCGTCGTTCATGATCAGGGTGTCTGCAAGGGCGAGGGCACGGCCAAGGCCCCACGAGATCTCGCGGGAGTCGCGGGCGATCAGGTCCTCTGCATCCTGCACATCATCGTTTCGCATCCTCGCCGAGAGACGGGAGAGCCGGGTGGCAAACGGGGCGTCCACCCCGACCAGGAAGAACTCCGGGAAGTGCTCACGGAAGAGCCGGACCTCGGCATCTCCCCTGATCCCGTCCACGAGTACCATGTCCGAATCCTGTGCTTCGATGGCCGGCAGGGACCGTTCCGCGATGGCAGCCATCCCCCCCTCCTTCCGGAGGGCGTTTGCCACGCTCCCCATGTTCCTGTCCGTCTCGGGCAGCCCGGCAGCGCGCACCGCCTCCCGGATCACGTCCCCCATCACAACCACCGGGATCCCCATCCCGGCAGCGATCCGCGAGAACTCGCCCTTACCGCTGGCAGGCAATCCCACGACTCCGATCACCCTCATAGATCACCTCCCCCGTTTCTGCGGTCCGTATCCTGATGGTCCGCCCGATCTTTGAGATCCTCGCCCCGATCTTTGCGAGTTCGTCATACGAGAGGGGGGGACGCTCGCCCTTCACCTCCGATTCGGAACGGTAGGGTTTCCCGTTCTCCTGCCGCGAGAGCTCCCACTCCTTCCAGAACCGCTTCCGGATCCCCTGGTTCAGGACGATCGGGACGCGGGGAAGGGTCTCTGCAATGGAGAGCACCTCCTTCTCATTCTCCCAGAAGAGGGTGAGCACGATCTCAAACTCCGGGAGCCTTCCTTCCCGCCATGCCTGCTCGCAGATCGCCACCGATCGCTCTGCCTGCCGGGAATAGTCCTCCACGGTCGCACCGGCATAGCCCTCCACCCGGCGGCTGTACCCCTCCCACCGGGTCTTGAAGTCAAGGGCGATCCGGTCCACCAGCCGTTCGTCGATCAGCCGGGAGAGGACGTCCGGGAAGTAGCCGTTGGTCTGGATCCCGACAAGGAGCCCCCGCTCCTTTGCCGCCCGGGCAAGCGCAATCAATGCATAGCCCTGCAGCGTCGGTTCGCCGCCCGAGAAGACCACGCCAGAAACGAGGGCGAGAGAGTCCTCGATCTTCTGGATGATCTCGCCAGAATCCACGAAGCTTTGACCGGTCTGGATGGTGGCGTTGTGGCAGTAGGAGCAGCGGAGCGGGCACCCCCTGAGAAACACCGTGCAGACCGACCGGCCAGGCCAGTCCTTGGTGCTCACGTACACAAAACCCCCATAGTTGACGTTCAACCGGATCACCGTCTCTATAATGAATGCGCAGGGAGTTTTATTCAAACTATGGAAGGCTGCCGGGTGGGTACGGGCGATCCGGCCGGCGATGAAGCCCCTGTCATGCAGGGTTCCGCGCCAGGGACCGGGCGGTGCGGAATACCCACAGGAGGAAGTCCCTCCCCTGTGGTGACCGGGTACGGCAACGGCTGGACGGGAATCGCTTGGATGGTAAAATAAAGTGTTGTAAACGCAAATCAACTTTACTTGTGGAGAAGACAAGCAAGATTTAGTCCGCATTTGTTAAAAGAAGGCTTTATGAGGTCTTTTTCACAAACGACTTAGGTATGAGTCTCGTAGATGATGCCAGGTCCGGGATCGTTACCGAAGAGATGCGGACCGTGGCCCGGCAGGAGGGTGTGACCGAGGACTTTGTCAGGAGGGGGGTTGCCGGCGGGCATATCACCATCCCCGTCTCCCCCTACCGTGACGTGAAGATCTGCGGTATCGGCGAAGGGCTGCGGACGAAGGTGAATGCCTCGATCGGCACCTCGACCGACATTGTCGATATCGCGATGGAGGTGGAGAAGGCAAAGGCAGCCGAGCGGGCCGGTGCCGATACCCTGATGGAGCTCTCCACCGGGGGCGACTTTGTCGAGATACGCAAGCAGGTGATCGCCAACACCACCCTCTCGGTGGGGAGCGTCCCGCTGTACCAGGCCTTCATCGAGGCTGCCATCAAGGACGGTGCCGTGGTCCACATGAAGGAGGATGACCTCTTCCGGATCACCGCCGAGCAGGCGAAGCTCGGGACCAACTTCATGGCCATCCATACCGGGATCAACTGGGAGACCGTCAAACGGCTCCGGAACCAGGGGAGGCACGGGGGGCTCGTCTCGCGGGGCGGTGCGTTCATGACAGCCTGGATGATCCACAACGAGAAGGAGAACCCGCTCTACTCTGAGTTCGACTACCTGGTCGAGATCATGAAGGAGCACGAGGTGACCCTCTCGATGGGCAACGGGATGCGTGCCGGTGCGGTACACGATGCGACCGACCGTGCAGCGGTCCAGGAGCTCCTGATCAATGCCGAGCTCGCCGATAAAGCCCATGCGGAGGGGGTCCAGGTGATCGTTGAGGGTCCCGGGCATATCCCGCTTGACGAGATCGAGGCGAACGTGATCCTCCAAAAGAGGGTCACGAACCGGAAGCCCTTCTACATGCTCGGGCCGCTTGTCACCGACATCGCACCGGGATACGATGACCGGGTAGCCGCGATCGGCGCTGCCATGTCCTCCTCTTATGGTGCTGACTTCATCTGTTACGTCACCCCTGCTGAGCACCTTGCCCTCCCCACTCCCGATGAGGTGTACGAGGGCGTGATGAGCTCCCGCATCGCTGCCCATGTTGGCGACATGATCAAGCTGAAGAAGACACGCGAAGCCGATCTCGAGATGGGGCATGCCCGCCGGGATCTGGACTGGGAGCGGCAGTTCCAGGTGGCGATGAATCCGGAGCGGGCGAGAGCCATCCGGGCCGAGCGGATGCCGGCTGACACGGACGGCTGCACGATGTGCGGGGACTACTGTGCCCTGAAGATCGTAAACCGGCACTTCTCCTTCTGATCCCCTCCCCGATTTTTTATATGAAAATGCCTCCGGCATTTTCATCTTTTATGCTTGTGGCCCTCAAAGGAATCATGTAATTTTTTTAAGTACCTGGTATCCAGACTGACAGGACCGGGGCTGAATCCACATCCTTATCTGATCACTTTCACCATGGTACTACACGAATGAGCAAGCAGGCGTTGCGGGAGCAGGCAAAGGCGATCCGGTGCCGCCTTACCCCTGAAGAGGTCGCGAGCCGTTCTGAGCAGATCGAGCATCACCTGAGGAGCGTGATCAACGGGGAGAGCCCGGTGCTCGTGTACGTCTCGAAGGCCAGCGAGGTGGATACCCGGGGGCTGATCGACCGGCTGCTTGCCAGCGGGACCGCGGTGGTCGTACCCATCATCGAACGCGAGTCCCGGACACTCCGCCTCTCCTACCTCCGCGATCCTGCCGTCCTCGTAGAGAGCACCTTTTCTGTGCCCGAGCCGATCGGGAGCGAGATCCCTGCCCGGGCCGAAGAGATCGCGGTCGTGGTCGTTCCCATGATCGCCTTCGATCGGAGGGGGCACCGACTCGGGTACGGTGCCGGGTACTACGACCGGTTCCTTTCCTGCCACCCCCACTTAAGAAAGATCGGGATCGCCTTCTCCTGCCTGGAGGTGCCCGAGATCCCTGGCGATGAAAATGACGTTGCTATGGACCTTATTGTGACAGAAGAGGGCATTATTGAGACCCGATAAGATTTCCCTGCTACAGAAATATTTATATATAAATATGCACTAACTTTTAGTAAACTCTGTAGTTTTGGGTTGAACGAAATGGCAGATAAAGATTCATTTGAAGTCGTTGTGAAGGAAGCGGCCAGGGACGATGCCGGCCGTGGCATCGCCCGGCTCTCCATCGAGGTGATGCGTGCCCTCTCCCTGGTCTCGGGCGACGTAATCGAGATCGCGGGGAAGAAGAAGGCGACCGCGATCGTCTGGCCAGGGTTTGCCCAGGACACCGGCCAGAACATCCTCCGGATCGACGGGACCGTCCGTGCCAATGCCGGCACCGGGGTGGACGAGCGGGTCCGGATCCGGAAGGTCGAGGTCGGGATGGCAAAGAAGGTGGTGGTCCAGCCGACCCAGCCGATCCGCCTGGTCGGGGGAGAACAGTACCTCGCCCGGGTCCTCCGGGGCCGTCCGGTCATGGAGGGGCAGACGGTCAGGGTGGAGGTGATAGGAAACCCGATCACGCTCGTGATCGCCAAGGTCACCCCGAAAGGCATTGCGGTGGTCACCGAGGAGACCGCGATCGAGCTGAAGGAGACCCCGTACACCGGCGAGGAGGGGAAGAAGAAGGAGGTCACGGATGTCCATTACGAGGATATCGGGGGCCTCTCCCGCGAGCTCGAGATGGTCCGGGAGATGATCGAGCTCCCGCTCCGGCACCCTGAGCTCTTCGAACGGCTCGGGATCGAGCCGCCCAAGGGGGTGCTCCTTTACGGTCCGCCGGGCACCGGCAAGACGCTGATCGCAAAGGCGGTGGCAAACGAGGTGGACGCCCACTTTGTCACCCTTTCAGGTCCCGAGATCATGAGCAAGTATTACGGGGAGAGCGAGGGGAAACTCCGGGAGGTCTTCGAGGACGCCCAGGAGAACGCCCCGGCGATCATCTTCATCGATGAGATCGACTCGATCGCCCCCAAGCGGGAGGATACCAAGGGTGAGGTGGAGCGCCGGGTCGTTGCCCAGCTCCTCTCGCTCATGGACGGCCTGAAAGGGAGGGGGCAGGTGGTGGTGATCGGGGCCACGAACATCCCCGACTCCCTCGACCCGGCCCTCCGGCGGGGCGGGCGGTTTGACCGCGAGATCGAGATCGGGATCCCCGACAAGAAGGGACGGCTTGAGATCTTCCAGGTCCATTCCCGAGGGGTGCCTCTTGCCGATGACGTGAAGATAGAGCACTACGCCGATTCCACGCACGGGTTTGTGGGGGCAGATATCGCCCTCCTTGTCAAGGAGGCCGCGATGCATGCCCTGAGAAAGGTCCTCCCAAAAATCGACCTCGACCAGGAGATCCCGGCCGAGCTCCTCGAGAACCTGAAGGTGACCGGTACTGACTTCGACGAGGCACGCAAACATGTCGAGCCGTCGGCGATGCGGGAGGTGCTCGTGGAGGTGCCGGACGTGACCTGGGAGGATGTCGGCGGGCTTGATGACGTGAAGCAGGAGCTGAAGGAGGCAGTCGAGTGGCCGCTCAGGTTCCCCATGGTCTTTGAGAAGCTCCAGACCAAGCCGCCCAAGGGAATCCTCCTCTTCGGTCCCCCGGGGACTGGAAAGACCCTGCTTGCAAAGGCCGTGGCAAACGAGAGCGAGTGCAACTTCATCTCGGTGAAGGGGCCCGAGCTCCTCTCCAAGTGGGTCGGCGAGTCCGAGAAGGGGGTCCGCGAGATCTTCCGGAAGGCCCGTCAGGCAGCCCCGTCCATCATCTTCTTCGATGAGGTGGATGCACTGGTCCCGAAGCGGGGGACCTACATGGGGTCCTCGCACGTGACCGAGAGCGTGGTCAGCCAGATCCTGACCGAGCTCGACGGGCTGGAGGAGCTGAAGAACGTCACGGTGATCGGGGCCACGAACCGGCCGGACATGCTCGACCCCGCCCTGATGCGGCCAGGCCGGATGGAGCGGCACATCTATGTCCCCCCCCCTGATGCCGAGAGCAGGAAGAAGATCTTCGAGGTGTACCTGAAGGATGCCGGGGCGCTGCTCACCGACGATGTCAGGATCGATGATCTTATTGCGGAGACCGAGCACTATGTGGGTGCGGACATCGAGGCTCTCGTCCGCGAAGCGAAGCTTGCGGCGATGCGTGAGTTCATCACCACGATGGCAGGAAAGAGCCCGGAAGAGCTGTCCGATGCAGCCGGAAACATCCGGCTCACCCGGAAGCACTTCACCGAGGCTGCCGGGAAGGTGAAGGCTTCGCTTGACGCCGAGGCACTCGAGGCTGCCGAACGGCAGGCCTGGGAGATGCTCTATTCGGGTGATCAGAAAGAGATCCTCGATGCTGCCATGGGGGCGGTCCGGATGGCGGAACTCCGGAAGGAGCACCGCGATGAGACCCAGAAGCTCCGTGCCCTGGTCTTTGCCCGGAGCAAGGACTGGAACGAGATCAAGCAGAGAACGCTTGAGCTCTCCGGGAAAGCGAAGCTGACAGCGTAACTACGATGAACGGGATACCCTTCGACGAGAAACATCTCGAGGAACTGATCAGGCAGATCATGGAGCAGTCCGGGGACGGCCGGCCGCTTATCATCGGGATGAAGATCGTGATTGCGGGGCCGCCTGGCGGGACCCCCCCCCTCTCGAGAGGGGATACCACCGAGCCGGAGATCGAGCTGCACCGGATCGGGGACCGGGTCGTGCTCACTACGGAGCTGCCCGGCATCACCCCAGAGGAGGTCCAGGTCCTCTTCCGGGAGGACCGGGTCTTTATCTGGGCCAAGAACCCTGACCGCCAGTACCGTGCCAGCCGCGAAGTGCCGCCGGCGATCAAGGGGAGTGCAGAGATCACCTTCCGGCACGGGGTGCTCGAGGTCTCCTACCTCCCGCGGGAAGCCGGTTCAGAAGAAGAGTCCGCCAAGTAATCCCTCCATGGCGGGCCTGATCCCCCTGGGATCAGAAGAACCACCATATCTTTTATCCTGGTGGAGCAACTGTATTAGTGAGTGGTTTTGATGTCAAAGAAGACGACGATATCGGTGATAAAAGCGGACATTGGATCCTTTCCGGGTCACTCACGAACCCATCCCCTGATCCTTGAGAAGGCAGCAAAGATGCTGAAGGAAGAGGAGGGGAAGCTCCTGATCGACTCCTTTGTCACGCACTGCGGGGATGATACCGAGCTGATCATGACCCATACCAGGGGGGAGGACGACGAGAAGATCCATGCCCTTGCCTGGAAGGTCTTCATGGAATGCACCAAAATGGCCCGGGAGATGAAACTCTATGGTGCCGGCCAGGACATGCTCTCCGACTCGTTCTCCGGCAACGTGAAAGGGATGGGGCCTGGCGTCGCGGAGATGGAGTTTGAGGAACGCGGTTCCGATCCGGTCCTCGTGTTCATGGCCGACAAGACCGAGCCGGGGGCCTGGAACTTCTTCCTCTACAAGATGTTTGCCGACCCGTTCAATACTCCCGGCCTTGTCATCGACCCGAACATGCACGGCGGGTTCATCTTCGAAGTCCATGACGTCATGGAGAAACGCCGGATCCAGTTCCGCACCCCGGAAGAGACATACAGCCTGCTCGCCTACATCGGGGCACCCTCCCGGTACGTGATAAAGTACGTCTGGCGAAAAGATGGCCTGATCGGTGCCTCCACGAGCACGCAGCGGCTCAGCCTGATCGCCGGAAAATACGTCGGAAAAGACGATCCTGTTATGATCGTCCGCGGACAGAATGGCCTGCCTGCCGTCGGAGAGATCATCGAGCCGTTTGCAACCCCCCTTATCGTGGCCGGCTGGATGCGGGGCTCCCACCACGGGCCGTTCATGCCGGTGGGGCTCCCGGATGCCAACTGCACCCGGTTTGACGGCCCTCCCCGGGTCCTCTGCCTCGGGTTCCAGATCTGCAACGGAAAGCTGATCGGCCCGGCCGACATGTTCGATGACCCGGCCTTCGACCGTGTCCGTGACAAGTGCAACGCCCTTGCCGATATCCTCCGTGCCCATGGCCCGTTCGAGCCCCACCGGCTCTCCCTGGACGAGATGGAATACACGACCCTGCCGGCAGTGGAAAAGCAGCTCAAGGACCGCTGGGAACCGATCCCCGAATAAGTATCACCCTTTTTCCCGGTCTTTTCGGGATCGCTTTTTTCCACCGGAAACGGATCGCTCCGCTCCTCCCTGTACCATTTGGGGAACCTTTAATATCCTCACATCCCCATAGAATGGCAGATGGTTAACGGGATTGTGCTGCCAATAAAGAAGGTCTTCTCTCTCGTGGATACGAAGATCCTTGTCGAGATTAAGGACGACAACAGGAAGCTGCAGGGACGGCTGGTCGCGGTGGATGAGTACCTGAACATCCACATGGACGAGACGACCGAGCTCGTCGATGGACAGCGGGGCAGGAACCTGGGGACGGTCGTGATCCGCGGGAACAACATCCTCTCTATCTCCCCGAGCTCCTGAAGGACCATGACCCAGTCCGATGATGACGCCCTGAAGGTGATCCAGTCCAAGGCAGAGGGGGTCCTCCAGAGTGACCTCTGGAAGATCCTCGATGTCGACAGTCGGAAATGTTCGAGGATCGTCAAAAAGCTCCTCGATTCCGGCATGATCGAGCGGATCGAGTTCCGGAAAGACGGGATCAAGACCTTCGTACTGAAGGCAAAGAGGCGCCCGGTCGACCCGAACCAGCTGCTTGCCGGCGAGGAACTGATCCCCTGCATCGGCTGCGACATGGAGTGCGTGGTGATCGAGTGCCCGCGGCTCCTTGACTGGATGTACCAGCTCGCCATCTGCGGTGTCGGCGAGTAACCGGGCCTTTTTCTCCGGATTTTTATCTGATAGAATCCTTTTTTTATCTTATTTTTTCAATCCATAGGCTTCTGAAACAAACACGGGTTCAACAGTTCCGGAACTTTCGAAGAAGAGGTATACTCTCAGTCAGAGAATGAATCGCATTCTTTTCCTCCCCTATCGCATCTGGGGCGGCGCCACAGCGGCGGGGCTAAGCCGGAGGCGCAACCCCCGGGAGCGTCCGTATGTACGGTCCCTTCAATGAAGATTTCTGCATAAAAAAGATCAGATCCTCCCCTTCACTCCTCACCAGCCACGGGTATAGTGGTCATGGCAGGGGATGCAGACGATCTTCCCATCTTTCACCCGTGCCCGGGATTCGGAGACCGATTCCCCGCAGGATGCACAAGTGACCGACCGGAAGATCCGGGCATGCTCGGGTACCTCAACGGCCACCTCCCGGATGGTGAACATCTCTTCGGCAGGGTAGGAGAGGAGGTCCCGGATGTAGCGTTCGCTCAGCCGGGAATACTCCTGCTGTTCATCACGTGTCGCTGTCCCTGCCATCACCGTTCTTCTCAGCTCCGCAAGCCGCGGATCCGATTTCTTCTCAAAGAAGTCCGGCTTCTCTGCGACCCGGATGGCCTTTCCGGTCCGCCGGTTGATGAAGGTCCAGGCCCGCTTCCCGTAGTCCCGGAAGATCAGGTTTCCCTTCCCCATCGTCGTGCCGGCAACATACTGGATGGCATCGATCCCGCAGGCATCGTTCTCGACGATAGCCACGAGCTCCTCGTCGACGGGCCGTTCCACGGAGAGCGCCTGCAGCGCTGCACAGGCTGCCCGGTACCCGATCGCAAGCCCCGGGCAGGCATGCCCATGGAAGGCGACAACGTCATCGAAGGGGGCAATGTTCCGTTCCATACCAGCTCATGGGACCCGATTCCCCAAAAAAAGGGTGGATGGGTGCAAGGCCGGACGATCGAGCGAAATGATCCGGACTGCAGCAGACCCGGTTCCCCAAAAAAAGGGTGGATGGGTGCTGGCCGGACGATCGAGCGAAATGATCCGGACTGCAGCAGACCCGGTTCCCCAAAACATGATGGTACAGGGGGTGATCACGTCACTGCCTGATTACAGGACCTGGCCGGCAGAAGCGATCGCTTTCTTGCTTCAGAAAAAAGGAGGTTTCGCAGAAGTGAGAAAAAAGGATCAGATGCCGGTGATCTGTCTCGGTGACATCTCCATCACGATATCAGAGAAGGCGATGAAGAACAGGGCTGCGATGGCGATGATGATGATTGCAATCACGAGGATGGCAAGGATGATGGCAAGAGCAGCCTTTCCGGTTGTCATCTCGTGGAGCTCCCGGATCCCGAGGATCTCAAGGATGATGGTCCAGATCCCGAAAATGAACCCGATGAAGGGGATCCAGCCGAGGAGCATCGCAGGGGTGGAGCCGAACGTCACCGACTTGAGCGTCTGGAGATATCCCTTTCTGCCGCCGAGGAGATAGACGAACAGGTGGAGCCATGCGGCGATGATGAACGCGAAGATGAACTGGACGATGATCATCACGATCGCAAAGACGACCAGCCCGAACCCTGCCACGGCAGGGAAGGGGAGGCCCAGCGACTCGGAGAGTCCTGCAAACGTTGCCCATACCGCACTCACCATGGCGATACCGACGATCGCGGAGAGGATGGCGTTGATCACGAGCAGGACCAGGTAATATTTGAGGGATTCCCCGAGATCCGTCTCCCTCACCGACCGGAACGTCTCCACGGGAGAGAGGAGGAACCCTTTCATCAGACCGAAATAATCCATGTGTATCGGGAAAACTCTCACCATGATGCGATTTAAATCTTTTGAAATACTGGATATTTCCCGGTTTTTTCCCTTCAACTGCCCGGATTACCGTTCGGGTCCCTGCCAACCACTCCTGCGGCACAGAGGGGGAGTGTCCTGATCCCGTGCCCTTTTTGGCTCATCGTCCCCCATATCACTGCAGGTGCAGCCGGATGGAGTATCGTTTCGCACGGCGGATGGGGTGCCTACCCCCGTCATTTCTGGGGGAACTGTTCCGCGTCTCGTCACAGCCCTGGATCATCTCGTTTGCCGGGGGGCTCCCCTCCTCCGGGCTCATTGACGCCGACGGGCTCTCCCGGGCGACCCGCCAGGTGATCGAAGAGGAGGGGAGGATGCCCTTCCAGTACAGCACGACTGACGGGTACCTGCCGCTCAGGGAGTACATCGCCGACCGGTACCGGCGCCGCCTCGGGATCCCCGCAGAGGCTGACGAGATCCAGATCGTGAACGGGTCCCAGCAGTGCCTGGATCTTGTGGCAAAGATCCTCCTCGACCCGGGCGACCATCTCGGGATGGAACGGCCCGGGTATCTCGGTGCGATCGAGGCATTCTCCCTGTACGAGCCGGTCATCCATGCGGTACCGCTGAATGATGACGGCCCGGACCTGGAGCGGTTTGCAGATCTGGTACACCAGCATCCCCTCAGGTTCTTCTACGGGATCCCAAACTCCCAGAACCCGTCGGGCAGGACCTACTCCGAGTCCTCCCGGAAGGCAATCAGAGAGATACTCGAAGGAACAGGGACCCTTTTCTACGAGGACGATGCGTTCGGGGAGCTCTTCTTTGACGGCATACCCCGCCTCCCGGTAAAGCGGTTCCTCCCGGAGCAGGGGATCATGTCGGGCTCGTTCTCAAAGATCGTGGCCCCGGGGATGCGGACGGGTTGGATCTTCGCCCCGCGGCCGGTGCTCGAAGAGTTCAACACCGCAAAGCAGGCCGCCGATCTCCACTCCAACTTCTTCTGCCAGGTGGTCCTCCACCGCTACCTGACCACCACCGACCTCGATTCCCATGTCAAGGCCGTCTCCCGGGTCTACGGCGAACGGTGCCGGCTGATGTGCGAGCTCCTCGATGACCTGATGCCCCCGGGAATGACCCACACCACCCCAGAGGGCGGGATGTTCCTGCTCTGCACCCTTCCGCCGGGCGTCTCCTCGATGGAGGTCTTTTCCGAAGGGATCCGGGAGGGGGTGGCGGTCCTCCCAGGGGTCCCATTCTACGTGGACGGGGGAGGAACGGATACGATACGGCTGAACTTCTCCAACGCAGGGGAGGATGCCATCCACGAGGGGATTGCGAGGCTTTCCCGTGTCATGAAGAGACTGGCGTGAAGCCAGGTACCGTAGCGGGAACCCTCCCTTTTTCTCCGAACAGGAACCGGTGTCTCCTCGCGGTATTTGTGGGTGAACCCTTTTGTTGGGAGGGTAGCTGCAAAAATGAGTCAGTGATCCGCCGCCGGGGCACCCTTCGGGGGCGGCGGCGTGCATCGCATGAGGGGAGGAACCAGCCTCCCGTTCCTCACCACCACCGATCGCGAAGAGCCAGGCGGTGTTCGCTGCCTCCGGGCAGATCTCTCACCGGTGACATCCCGGAATCCTCTCTCCCGCATACTGTGGTGATTATCCGTTTCAGGACGTCATCCCCTGCTACCGGATCCGTTTCCCCGGTTCAATCCGGATGATTATTTATACGAGAAAGACACCCATTCCCATTATTACAGTGATGATATGACGATCCGTTCTCAAATCAGTGCAGGCAGCCTGGTCCTCCTGGTCCTCGGCTGCAGCCTCTTCTGCATCGCGGCGATGGCTGACGAGGCAGCGGTAGGCGGGGACACCGGGTATTTCGAGATCACCTCCGAGCCTTCCGGCGGGGCAGTGACCTTTGACGGCTCCTACAAGGGAACGACCCCGGTCACGTTCCCGGTGTACGTGACCGGAAATCCTTCGCACACGATCAAGGTGACGAAGTCCGGGTACAATGACTGGGAGCAGTCCTACCAGGGGAACCCTGCCTCGGGGCAGACGATCACGGTCAATGCCCAGCTCGTGTACATCCCGGTGACCCAGGTTCCCACCCCGATCGGTGGGGGGAAGGGCTACTACTCCATCAACTCGGTCCCCTCAGGGGGGAATGTGTACTTCGACAACCAGTACAAAGGGAACTCCCCGGTGACCGTCGAGGTCTCCAGCACAGGGACCCCCGGGCACAAGGTCAGCATCTCCCTCTCCGGGTACGACACCTGGACCACGAGCCTTGCCGGGAATCCTGCCGAGGGGCAGACCATCCCTGTGACGGCCTACCTGACCCCGGTCCAGAACTACGGGAGCATCGTGGTGTACTCGAACCCGAGCGGAGCGACTGCGGTCGTTGACGGCGGGGCCTCACAGATCACCCCTGCCACGTTCAGCAACCTGTACTCCGGATCCCACACGGTCTACGTGAGCAAGTCGGGATACAGCAGTGTGTCACGGACGGTGACGGTATCTGCAGGGAGCACCACCCAGGTCTCCGTCACCCTGAGCCAGATCGCCCAGGACACCGGGAGCATCTACATGGTCACCACCCCCCAGGGTGCCAATGCCTACGTTGACGGGACCTACTACGGGATCACCCCTGCCCTCGCGACCGGTCTTTCGGCAGGGAACCACGAGGTGAAGCTCGCGCTTGCCGGCTTCAAGGAGTGGGTCGGGACCGTGAACGTCGTCAGCGGATCGACCACGACCGTGACCCAGACCCTTCATACCGGCACCGTGACCCCGACCCCCACCCAGGCCACCGGGACCGGTACTGTTGCGGTCTCCTCCTCCCCGCCCGGTGCACAGGTCTACATTGATAACGCCTACGAGGGGATCACCCCTGTCACCATCCCCTCGGTCCCGGCTGGCAGCCATACCATCCTGATCCGGGAGGCAGGCTATGCCGACTGGCAGATCTCCGAAGAGGTGAAGAGCGGCCAGACCACCCAGGTCTCTGCCACCCTCTCCCCCCTCTCGACCCCGACCCAGGGAGGGATCCCTGCCGTCCTGGTCGTTTTCGGGATCCTGGCCCTGGCATTCGTGGCACGGAGAAAGTAATCCTCTTTTTATATGAAAATGCCCCCGGCATTTTCATCTTTTATGCTTATAGCCATTAAAGGAATCATGTTTCTTTTAATAAGCCTGGTTCATTCAGTCCACCTATTGGGTGATGATCTGTCCAATCTCACCAGAGTTGGACATCTGAAGCAAGCGGAGGTGAAAGGATTCTTTATGGGAGATACCGTGGAAGAGAACTACAACACAGGTGGATTTGCTATGAAGAACACCCCCGTGATCCTGGGAGTCCTCCTGCTCGCCGGGATCCTTGCCACCCCTGCCACTGCCTTTTCTATCAACACGCTGGCAGTGAACCTCCTGGAGAACGGTGATGCCGAGGTAACCGTAGACTACTCACTCTCATGGAGGGAGCGGTTCGCGGTCTACACCCGGATCGCCCACCCGGAGCAGGATCTCGAATCTGCGCTCGTATCATTTTCCGGCAGGGACATCCGGATCGAGTCCGTCAGCCCCGCACGGACTGAACTTCGGATCGAAGGATTCGCCGACATCGCTAAAGATGAGACCGGCACCACCTACACCACCCCGGCGATGGACTTCTCCATGGCAGAACAGAAGGTCCGGGGATACTGGTTGTCCCGGTTCATCACCCTGGATCTCTCCCCTGCCCGCACGGTCATCTCCTTCCCTGACGGGTATGAAGCCTCCTTTACGGACCTTGCGTATATCCCCTCGGTAAGCCACATGGTGACCTGACACCTGGGATCCGGGAAGCCCGGATTGGACCCCTCTTTTTTTCCCCGCCCTGGCCAGTTTCACGACTGGAAAAGGTATATCTTGATTCGCACCAGAAATGAACGTATGCGGGGGAGACTCAAGGATAACCTTTCACTACTGCTGTTCCTCTTTGTCGCGGCAGTCGTGCTCTGGTTCATCCTCTCCCGGATGCGGTTCCTCGTCTTCATCCCCGTCTCGCTGGGCGGGTTTATCCTGTTTGTGATCGTCGTGATCGTGGTCCTGTACCTCGTGCTGGAGTACCTGCTCGAACGATCGTGGTAAAGACCTGGTTGAAATGTACCTCCTCGCTGGATCGCGGGGGAGAACAGGATCGGGATTTTTTATCGGCGTACCCAGTTGTCAGTGGACCATCGCCGGGGCGCCCTCCGGGAGCGGCAGCGTTTATCGCACGCGGGTGTATGGGGGCCGGACAGTCCCCGCAAAATCTATCCGGTTCATCGATCGTATCCACGCCAGAATAACTGCCCGTTATCCTGAAAAGCGACGCAGGAGCAGCTTTCCTTAAAAGACTCCTTGAACCCTGTCATCGATACGGGGTGCGGGGGAATGCCACGGAACTACGATTATTTCTGGAGGGATAACACATCCTCCACCATCTCGTTCATGAACTGGCAGGCATCGGAAACCCCCTGGTTGTAAAACCCGGGTGCCAGGTGTTCCGTGACAAAGTCCAGCAGCAGGGTCGCTTTCAGGTCACCGATCTCTTCCCCCTGCTCTTCGGAATAATACTGCTTTATTGCAGCGAGCATCTCCTCCCTCTTCTCCTTGGGCACGATGATTGCAGGTTGTTTTTTCATCCGGTCCAGATCCCTTCCTTTCAACAATGAACCGGAAGGATCATAAATAGTCGGTCCAGTCCAGTAAGAGATCATTCCATGAGGGAGCCGTCAGTGCAGGTGAGGCTACGCAAAAAGGATCGTGAGGAAGACCAAACAGCATTAACCCCAAATGAACAAGCAGAAGAACAATGGCCGCTGCCCTCCCGAAGGTGGAAACTTAAGGATCAGACTGCAGCCACTTATAATCTCCCTTCTCAAATATTTATATTCATCTGTCTGATTACTCTTCTTCGCAAAAAATAAATTAAGTCCTTAATACAGACCAGAGCTGACGCATTCTATCTTGCGTTGCCAACCCGAAGGTGGAAATAATGAAGCAGGTGGCGTTTGGATTAGTGGTAACTCTTATTCTGATGTCAGTTATTGGCATTGGAGCCGTAAGCGGATTGAGTTATACCAGTAAAGATATTGTACTGACATTTGATGACCTCGAAGGGGGAGATGCCGATACGCCCCTCCCTGTCGGGTATGAAGGACTGAGCTGGGACCCGGAGTGGTTCTATTGGGACGCAGATGAGGACCCCTATACCCCTCACTCACCCGATACCCGTATCTCTTCACTCAACTACGGAGGCTGGATCGATTTCTCAGCCCTGCCACAGGATATTGAATTTTCAGGTGCGTGGATCGCGGGATACAACCTGACCAAGATACACTTCGAAGGCTACCACGATGGGATTTTAGTCGGCACCTCGGCAACACTCACCCCCTCCGAGACCCCCACGTTCCTTGATGCCAAGTTTGGAGCGCCGGTGGACAAGGTCGTGGTGGTAGGCAGTGCCTGGAACTTCTTCTGCATCGATGACGTCACCTATAAGGAGCAGGTGATGATTGTCGATGAGGACATCAAGCCTGGCGAAGAGCCGAATACCTTCAGCCGTGTTTCGAGGGACCCGCTCATTGTTGCCATCGTCGGCGAGGAAGGTCTTGATGCCGCGAATATCATCCCAGAAACAATCAAGTTAGAAGGGATTGCGCCAATGAGCTGTCTGCTTGATGATGTCTGTTCACTCTCAGGGGTGGCAGGCAAGGACGGTTGTTGTGACATGGTGATGAAATTTGACAGCAGAACTATCGCAAGGCTCAGTGAGATCAAGCGTGCTGCGAAGGGAGCAACGATACCTCTCACCGTCACTGGAAAACTCGCAGATGGAACTCGATTTGAAGGCACCGACTATGTGGTAATCATCCGATAACGATATATCAACGGTGGCTACCTCATACCAATATACCTTATTTTCCAGTGGGATCCGGAGAGATACGATTCTCACTTTTTTCTGACACGAGACTTCAGGCATCCTGATTTTGGAAAGCGGACAAAAGTTTCTCCGTCCAAAGAAGGGATTGTTATATCCTTATTGCCTACGGGACAGCATAGGGGAGAGGGTACCTTCAACCCATACCTTTTCAGAGCAATAGCACCGTCAACAAGTATAAAAAAACATGAGGAGGGGTTCTCTCATCATACCCGACCCAGTGACAACCAGAACAGAAACTATTGTTTTTTGGAAATAGTTTTAGTTTTATAAAACTATCTGACAAAATTGCATGGCAATTCCTTATGTATAGGATGTCTGATTTTTTCCTACGGAAGTCGTGGTGGAGAGAGCGATGTCCCGTGAAGTGCAATAGCCTGGTGTACTGCCCACAATAGAAACCAGAACCCGTGATGATTCGGCTTCCGTGAAAGTGATGAAATCTCTCCCAGCGATAGCAGACCAGTCGCCCCTGGCAATCTCACATTGTTGTTCCACTTCATAGGCAAAATTTGAGGGAAAGGTGGTTAATGTGAAAAGAATTTCAGTCGTAATAGCGGTAGCTGTTATAGTACTTTGTCTTGGGGTGGCCCCAGGACTTGCTGCGTCAGAGGACGCTATTGAAGAGTCGATAGAAGCTGGACTTGCATGGCTTGCTGCCCAACAAGATCCAGTTGGTGGCTATTGGGGAGCCACTACTTGTGAAAGAGTCGGATTTACCGGATTTGCCCTTTTGAAAATGGAAGATCGGGCTTATGAACTGGGTTATGACTCTCCATTCGATCCTGAGTATGAGTATGCCTCAAACGTAGACCTCGGCTTTGATTATATCTTCAATTATTACAATGATGCCGGTGATACGGATGGAGATGGAGTCCATGAGGGATTTTTCTACAACTCAGAATGCAACTACCATCAGACGTATTCTACTGCTGTTGCCCTTATGGCTATTTCCTCCAGCGGAACGCCAGACCGTGTGGTTGATGTCGGAAGTCCTTTCGCTCTTGGAAAAACGTATAAACAAATTGCAGAAGAGTGTGTCGAATGGTTCATAGAGGCCCAGAATCCGGATGGTGCCTGGAGATATTATGCCGGAGAAGAGCCCAGTGACCAATCGAATTCCGGATGGGTAACGATGGGTCTCACCTATGCGAACGTGAAATTCGGGATTGACATAGCTGAAGTTCTTCCCGGGCTCCAGAGCTGGGTCAATGCGATCCAGAATACTGATATGGCATCCCCCTATTACGGAGGATCCATGTATACGGTTGGCGGAAGCTGGGAAAACATCCTGAAAACCGGAAGCCTTCTGTATCAGTTTGCCATGGTATCAACACCAGTGACGGATACAAACGTTCAGGCCGCAATTGGATTTATTGAGAACTTCTGGAATGCGGGTATTGATACTGGCTGGACTGACCATCGGCAGGCTATGTTCTGTATGATGAAAGGTCTTGAAGCATACAATGTCGAACTCCTGGACCTTGATGGAGACGATGTCCCCGAGAGTGACTGGTTTGACATTGTGTCGACTCACCTGGTCGAGACCCAGAATCTGGATGGATCATGGCCAGAGGATTATTGGGCAGGACAGGAAGCTTCAACAGCATGGGCTTTGCTGACCCTTGAGCGTTCCGTTATCATCCCCGTTCTCGAGGTCCCGGTGGATATGAAACCGGGTTCATGCCCGAACTCATACAATGTCGGTCAGAAAGGAGTACTCCCCGCAGCAATCCTTAGCACTGATGAATTTGATGTGTCCGACATTGATCCAGCAACAATCCGGCTGGTCGCTTGCGATGAGGAAGACCCGGCAGCGGGAGTTGCACCGCTCCGCTGGAACTATGAAAAGGTCGCACAGCCTGCTGAAGATGCTAACTGCGATTGTGAAGCATGTGACGAATACAACTGTTGGGAGAGTGCCTATGACGGCGATGTGGGAGACGAATACATGGATCTGACCCTCAAGTTTGATTCGGTGGCAGTCTCTGCGTATCTTGGCGATGTCGATCCCGGTTGCATGAAGATCAAACTCGTTGGCACCCTGAAAGAAGAAGAGGGAGGAACTGCATTCGAGGGATGTGACACCCTCCGGCTTCTTGTGAAATAACCAGGGGAAATCCCAGAATGGGATATCCGCTCAATTTTTTACCCGGAAATTATATCCTTCCTGTAATCTTCCTCAAGCAGAGAACGTCAATGATCTCCCCTGAGCCATCTCAGATTTTCGATATCCACTGATTGATGACACGATAGTATCCATCAAGGGCTGGAGGTGAGCTTTCGCTGAGGCAGGACAACACGGTTCTGTTCGGTAAACCACGATCCGACAAAAAATGTTCAACCCTGAAAACCGCGTGAAGAAGCAATACCCCCGACCAGATTCGAACTGGTGTCGCCGGATCCAAAGTCCTGCATGATTGACCGCTACACTACGGGGGTGCCTGACCCTTCCTGGAACAGAAGAGGTCATTATAGATACACCATAAAAATGGATAAGGATACCCTTCATTCATGGCTATCTATTTTGGGTCTTTTACCACTCACACCATAGAGCCTTGATGGGGGAGATTGCCTGAACAGACGGCCAGGGTGCAGTGATGGCCATGCCGGATGTGATCGATAAAGGACGTAAGAGCAGCCATCAGAAAGAGCTATGTCTTTTTTGGTACCCACCTTACTCCCGTCAGTCACCCCCCCCTTCAGAATAGCTCTTACAGAGGAAGACCAAAAATTCCATGAGTCTCATTGAGATAACAGGAAAAGAGCGAAGGATTTTTCTTGTGAACCTCCCTTGACCTCCATCAGGTCTGCATGAAGGAAGAGACTGCCAGAGGCAGGACCTCTTTTGAATGAGGAGCCCCATTTGCGAGAGGAGGGGGAGGGCTTTCATCATCCCTGAAGAGGGACGGGATGCGCATGATCTATCCCTTCCGGACGATCTTCATAATATCATCGGATAATTCCTGAATCTCCATAGTCCGCTCATCCAGGTATTCCCTGATAGCCCTGATGTTTGATTCGATCAAGGCGAGCTTATCCTCAATGAGTTTGATATCATCCTTTTCCAGTTGCATGGGTATTTCCCACCTCCCTGATAATTCCCGGGTTTCCAAGTTCTTTTGGTTTTGATATCTTTATACGCGTAACGGCATCATTGCTCCCTCCTCAAGGGTACCGTTATCGGGTTGATTATCCACTCCAACAAGCCTTTTCATAGGGAGAACTGGTCCTCACCAGGCAGATGGCATTACTGACCAATAAGGGCCCATAGTATGTGATCGACGTTCCGGGAAATAACCTTGAGATCGTACCAATACTACCGATCTGCCGGGAACCGTCCCCTGTGTACCACCACAGGCAGAGTATAAGTGAAGACTGCCGCATATCTATATAGGAACGCATCATGAAAGGGATCATTCTTGCCGGGGGCTTTGGTACACGACTCTATCCGGTAACCAAATCAATATCCAAACACCTTCTGCCCGTCTATGACAAACCGCTCATCTATTACCCCCTGTCCGTGCTCATGCTTGCAGGCATCCGGGAGATACTGATCATCTCAACCCCGAGGGATATCCCCCATTACAAAGAACTCCTCGGGGATGGAACACAGCTTGGCCTGACCTTTTCCTATGCAATCCAGGAGCGGCCGGGGGGACTGGCAGAAGCCTTCATTGTCGGAGAACAGTTCATCGGCAAGGATTCGGTAGCCCTGGTGCTTGGGGATAATATCTTCTATGGCCAGCATTTCTCCGATTATCTGAAAAGGGCAGGAAACCTCAAAAAAGGTGCAATTATCTTCGGATACTACGTGAAAGATCCGAAGGCATACGGCGTTGTGGAACTGGACGCAGAGGGCAACCCGGTATCCATTGTTGAGAAACCGCAACACCCGGTCTCCAACTATGCAGTGCCGGGCCTCTATTTCTATGACAACGATGTGATCAGCATCGCAAAACAGCTCAGACCCTCCGGTCGCGGTGAACTTGAGATCACCGACATCAACAGGGAATATCTGAATCGTGGAACGCTCGAGGTCCTCCTCTTCGGGCGAGGGATGGCCTGGCTTGATGCGGGAACGCATGATTCCCTGCTGGATGCCGCGAATTTCATCGAAGCGATCCAGAAACGGCAGGGACTCTACGTGGCATGCATCGAAGAGATTGCCTTCACGATGGGATATATCGACGCTCACCAGCTGCATGGATTGTCACAGTCGCTGAAAAATACCGAATACGGAGCATACCTGGAACAGATCGCAACCGGGAGCGACTTTTAAGAGGGGCGACCTCATGAAGAAATTTGAGCGCATCGGGACACCGCTTGAGGGGGTCGTGATCATACAGCCCCACATTTTTTCAGATGACAGGGGATTCTTCCTCGAGTCATACAATGCAGAAGAGTTCACCGAGCTCGGGATTGGAGAAGCGTTTGTCCAGGATAACCACTCCTGCTCAAGGAAAGGGGTCATACGCGGCCTCCATTATCAGAGCAGGTATCCCCAGGGCAAACTGGTCCGGGTGTTGCGTGGGTCGATACATGATGTCATCGTTGACATCCGGAAAGGTTCACCCACGTATGGAATGAACTACGGGATCGTCCTTTCTGATGATACTTACCGGATGGCGTACATCCCCCCGGGATTTGCCCACGGGTTCCTCGCCCTGGAAGACCGGACCGAAGTCCATTACAAAACAACCGATTTCTATCACCCGGAATATGATGCCGGAATACGGTGGAATGATCCCACGCTTGGAATTCAATGGCCATTGGTTGAAAACGGCATCGGACATCCTCTGGTTTCACCAAAGGATGCCCTGCTCCCCTTCTTCACTGAAATCGTTAGCCCGTTTCAGTACTCCTCTGAAGAATAATAGGGAAAGACAGGGTTCCTCACCAGGACATGCTCTCTGTTCGACAAGGGATGATCCCTGGAGAGGAGATCAGTGGATCCTCATCACCAGGGTTCCTCTCCCATTTTTCATGAAGAGCCTGCATCCAGCCGGAGTATGCCACCGATACCATTTTTTCGGGGAGAGAGGGGCGGTGACCTGCTGAAGAAAGAAGGTAGTTCTTATGTTCACCAATGGATCAGGCTCCTGCTGAAGAAAGAAGGTAGTTCTTATGATCAGGCTCCTGCTGAAGAAAAAAGGTAGTTCTTATGATCCGGTTCCTGCTGAAGAAAGAGGGTAGTTCTTATGATCAGGTTCCTGCTGTTACCACGATGCTCCGCTCATCCCATCATTGATCGCAGAGGAGTTACCCGGTCGAACATGAGATGCCATTCAAAAAAGAGAGGGTGCCATCCGGTCCTATCAGGATTCATGCCGCTGGTAATCATCCTGGAGCCGGACAATATCATCCTCGCCGATATATTCCCCGATCTGCACCTCGATGATCTCGAGAGGGACAAGCCCGGGATTTTCCAGCCGGTGCACCGCACCGATGGGAACGAACGTGCTCTCTCCTTTCCGGAGGAGGCGCTCCTGTCCGTCGATATGGACCTTTGCGGTCCCGTGGACCACGACCCAATGCTCACTCCGGTGATGGTGCATCTGGAGGGAGAGTCTCCGCCCTTGAGGTACCGTGATCCGTTTGATGCGATAAGAGGGCCCGTCCTCAAGCCGGGTATACGAGCCCCATGGGCGGTACTCGGTCAGGTGGCTGTCAGCCCTGGGATCCCCTTTCTGCCGCAGGAGGGCCACCGCCTCTTTCGCCTCGTGTGCCCTCTGCCGCGGGGCAATGAGGGTGACATCTCCGGAATCGATGATCGCGGTGTCATGGACGCCGATCGTGATCACGAGGTGATCACCAATAACGAGGTTTCCGGTGGAATCAAGGCCGATATACTCGCCCCGCACCGCATTCTCCTCCCCGTTCTTCTGAAGGACCGAGTAAAATGCATCGAACGAGCCGAGATCGTTCCACCCGGTCTCAAGGGGAACCACGGCGGCACGGGAGGTCTTCTCCATCAGTCCGTAGTCAATCGAGACGGAGGGGACCTCCCGGTATGCTTCCTCCAGTGGTCTCGTGAAAGCCCGGGCGATATCGGGGGCGTGAATACCACATTCCTCGAAGAAGAGCCGGGTTGAGAAGAGGAACATGCCGCTGTTCCACAGGTAGCCGTCCTGCAGGTATCGTTCGGCGGTGACCCGGTCGGGCTTCTCAGTGAAGGAGGAGACGGAATACGCCCCCCCGATTGCAGGCCCCGGCTGGATGTATCCATACCCGGTATGGGGCTCGGTCCCTTTCACCCCGAAGAGGACCAGCCACTTGTCAGCAAGCTCCTCGGCTTTCCGCAGGGCGTCAGCGTACACCGGCCCTGCATGCACCATGTGATCGGAGGGCAGGACCGCGACCTTCGCCGGTCCGGACGACTGCTCAATCTCGCGGAGCCCGTAATAGACCGCAGGAAGGGTATTCTTTCCTTCCGGCTCAGAGAGAATCCGGCAGCCGCATCCGATCATCCCGGCCTGGTCCCGTGCGATGAACTCCTGGTCGGGATTGGTGACAACAACAATCTCCTCCGGTGAGGAGAAGATCAGGGCTCGCCGGAGGGTGAGCTGGTAGAGGGAGTGGCCGTCAAAGATCGGGAGGAACTGCTTGGGGAAGTGCCCCCGGCTGAGGGGAAACAGCCGTGTGCCGCTTCCGCCGGCAAGGATCAGAGTGTGTATGATGAATCCTCCTCCATGATAGTGGAGAATATGGCATCTCCCCCCTTATATCGGTTATTTCACCAGCGGGTTTCAGCGGAACAAACCAAAGGTCATCGTTCTATTCAGCACTGCCGCTCCCCCATCAGGGGAACCCGGCAGACGGGCACGAACCAGGGCCTTGACGGTTCCGGCAAACCTTCGGATATCCCCGGTCATCGCGAGGATTTTCAAAAAGACCGGCACTATTTACCGGGAGACTGCTCTCCTGTGACCAATGCGTAAAATAAGAACAGAATCAGGGATTCGTGCGTATATCACCCGATACTCAGCAATACGATAGCGGAACATAATAAAACTCCTCACTGTGGCATCCGGCACCCCGGAACCAGCCAGATCGGTACTCGTCCGATCAGATGAGGAGGAGATTGGCGATGATGAGCACGAGCATCATCACACCCATCCCGACCGCGGCCGTGGAACAAAGGAGTGTGCCGCCATGCCAGGGATCATCCTCCCGCTCCCTCTGGTTGAACCAGATCGTTGCGGCGATGAGCCCGGCGATCACCAGGAGCTTCGTCACTCCCACGACGGCAATAAAGGTGAGGGGATAGGCCATGAACCGGGCAAAGAGGGCGTTTGCCTCCGTGAAACCGGGGAGGAAGAGGACCCCGTATGACGAGATGGCAAAGTCAGCCGCCATCAGGAAGATGAATGCCGCAAGCATGATCTTCTGGTAGCGGGTGAGCATCATACATTACCATCGAATCCCACATTTAATGAGTTTCTGATAGAGGCAAACTGACGACGTGAAAAGGGCATGCATCCCTGGGTAAGAATCCCTGGGTTGTCGTTTTCCATCCCCATAGGGACAATCCGTGGTTCGTATTTTTCCGGGATCACGCCACTGTCGAAGAAACCATTTTGACAGGATTGGGCCATGTTCCCTTTTTCGGTTAATTGTTTCTTCGTGGTACCATAGGAACTGCCCCTCCACTCGGTTATACCATTGGGATTAGTCCGATGACCCATCGGGCTCCGTTCTCCACGTGCTCCCTCATACCGTGATTTAACCGGGTCACCTTTTTCCCATGACCCTTCCACAATTCATATTAACCCCCTCCCCAGATCACCATTCAGAGAGGCGCTGTAAATCGACCTTTTTATCAAAGCCCAAAGAAATAACAAGCCCGAGTAAAAGTACATTCAAACAAACCGTCTTTGCCACAGATCTCGAAGTATACCTATGGATTTTCCTCAAGGAGAAAGCATTCTTGGCCGTTTTAAAGACGTCTTCTATCAAGGATCTCTTTTCCATGAATGGAGAAATACTCCGTAGATGATTGATCAACCGAGATGCCAATGATCTAAACCGAACCATGAGTAGCTTTGTATCGGACCGGCCAAAGATCCAGATCGGATAGTTGAGATGGTTCATTAATTTCTTCACGGAGAAATTCTTTTTCGAGAATATCAACGGTACAACGTTGAACTTGAAGATTCCATTCACATAATTCCCATAGGAATAGTAACCTTTGTCGAAGACCACTAAATCCCCGATTCGGATGATTCTCCGTCGTTTTAGATCGGTCATAATTTCCTCATAGAGGACCGAATCATGAGGAGATCCAGGATGGAGGAGTATGCAGACCGGATGGAGGGAGGGATACTCGATGACCAGGGTCAGTTTATAACCGATGTAATGGCCATGACTGGGCGAGTATCCCCATTTAAACTCTCTTTTCTCGAGTTGTTTTTTTGAAAAGGTTCTTCTGAACCAGTTGAGATCGAGAGTGATAGCTGTTGCATCGATCAGGAATGTCATATTCCCTCGTTTTCTCCGATGTGTGCAGCAGGAATTGAGGATGCCGGATATGACGGATACGAATTGGGCTTCATCACATTTACTGAAAAATCGATAGATAGTGTCGACGGATACATTATCCGGAATTCCAATGAACCGGCGTAACTTCTTCCGAGTTCTCATTTCCTGGACCACAAAGGCAATATCGACTGAGAAGAACATGGCCACCAGGGCAATTTTGATTGCCTGTTCCGCAGAGGCCACAGGGGTAATACCTTTTTTCGAGAGTTCCTGTTTGGTTCTGCGGGTGGATACAACCGCTAAGACCTTCTGCAAAAGCAACCATTTTGGGTCATGAGGTTCTACTATCAAGGGGGAATGCATTGTTGTTTCCAAACTTGTATTCCCCTTCGAGTACGATCAATTTTGCGGTTTATTCTTACTTGAATTCTTATTTGGGGGGATTAAAATCTGTACTTTTATTCGATCTATATGGATTGTCCTCCAATCATAAAATAAGAGAAGATGCAAGGCTTGTTAGAAATACGATTCGGGAGGGGGTTAAAAGGTATCTTGTTCATCACTCTTACCTAAGCAAGATAGCAAAGAGCCTGGAACAGACAGGTACTTCTGTTCAGATCTCTCTAAAAGTCGAGAATCACTTGTTGGCATGAGTGAGAATATGGGCGATTTCCGGGAGTATGAGTTTACTCGTTGCCAGTTCGACCGCTCCCGTAGAGCCAGGGATGCAGAATATCGCTTTTCCACCCCAGATGCCGGCCAGAGCTCTTGAAAGCATGGCAGCGCTCCCGATCTGCTGATAGCTGAGCAGGCGAAATAATTCTCCGAATCCATCAATCTTTTTGTCAAGGAGGGGGGTGATAGCTTCTATCGTGCAGTCATCATGGGTCAGCCCGGTCCCCCCACTCAATATGATGCACTCAGCAGCCGCTCCTGCTTTGATTGCCTCGTTCCGAATTGCAGGAATAGTGTCAGGAACTATCGCGTAGTGGGAGATAGGGATTTTAGCCTGCTCAAGGAGGCGAATGAGGGTCTCTCCACTCTTGTCAGTTTCTTTGGTCCGTGAGCTTGAAACCGTAATTACGGCCCCCCGGATTGTCCGGGGTTTCACGTGTTCTGGATTCATCTGGAAAAAGATTACACACAAAAGATAATAGAGCAACAGGTATCCATATGAGGTAGCCTGAATACCTAATCGGGCATGGTGAATCCTGCAAAGAGATGCTCCAGGAGATACTCTGGATGATGAGCATTTCCAAGTGGAAGATTCTTCTTGTTATCATCTCACCCGGTCATCATAAGTGAAAGTGTGGGGCATCACATTGAGCAGAGATGACCAATGAACAGATATAGAAAATTGATTGGTTCTGTACGGTCAAGGATAGCGATCAAGCTGTTATCAGAATAGTGAGACTTTTAGACTGAACCGTCTTTTTTTCCAGATACTGGTCGGTCGCCCCACCCCTTTATTTCCAGTGGAGTTAGTAACGATAAACGCCGCCTTTTTCTCCTATTCTTTGATCCGGGCAGTCTTCCATTACGATCCGCACTAATCTGGTTTTCAGCAATGGGTGAGGAGTTCTGATCCGTACGGAATTTCATACCTTCATGACAAGAGGGTATCGGATGTGACTAAAGATTTATAGAGATCGGGAAATTTCATTTTAACACAGTCTTTTTAAAATATTGTAATTGGGATATTCTGGCTGAGTTGGTAGTTTTCTAAAATTTTAAGGTTGAAAATTTATTCCCAGATATCCTGTTCATTCGTTGGGATATCCGTTGTTCTAATATAACAATACCTTTCCCCTTATGATATTCAGTGCATTTTTGTTTATTTTTTTGCAATGTTCGCCAGTTCGAGATTAATTTCAAAATTTTTTTATAATATGAAGGAGTTATTTACCAAATGCTTTCATTCTTATTTTAAGATACAGTCTATCCTGTATCATTAATTCAATCTCCAGTGGAAAGCATGGGGTGGGGGGACCAGTAAGTATCTGAGCACTCTTATGGAAAACATGGAATTTCCTCTCTAAAATAAATTTTCAATTCCTTTGAATTTTTAAAAAATAAAGAATAATCTCCTTTTTTGGAGTGGAAACAAAGGGGTTTATAAGATCTACAAATGAGCAAGTTTTTACCATAGGATACCTAACCAATCACTCCCGGGGGATCCATCAGTGCCAGACACACCTGAATCAGTTGGTCTATTCAAAAAATATCTGTCAGGAAATAAAATCTTTAAAAACAGGGAAGTCCTCCGCCATTCCTACAGGCCACAGATCCTTCCACACAGAAGGCCTCAGATCGATCAGGTAGCCTCTATTCTTGCACCTTCACTGAAAAATGAGACCCCCTCAAATATACTCATCTACGGGAAAACAGGGACCGGGAAGACTGCGGTTGTCAGGTATGTAGGGACCGAGCTTGAGAATGCCAGCACCCACATGGGAACCAGCTGCAGGGTGGTGCATCTGAATTGTGAAGTCATTGACACCCAGTACCGCGTCCTGGCACAGATCTCGAAGAGTCTCTCTGGTGATGATGAGGTCTCAAGCGACAAGGTCCGGTCCATCATCCCCATGACCGGCTGGCCGACCGACCAGGTGTACCAGGAGCTGAAAAATCAGCTCGAATCGACTGGCGGGGTCCTGGTGATCGTCCTGGATGAGATTGATAAACTGGTAAAAAAGAGTGGTGATGAGACCCTCTACAACCTCACCCGGATCAATACCGACCTTAAAAAGTCCAAAGTGAGTATGATTGGGATCTCAAATGATCTCAGCTTTAAGGATTTTTTGGATCCACGGGTCCTCTCCTCGCTTTCCGAAGAGGAACTCGTTTTCCCCCCTTATAATGCCCCCCAGCTCTGTGATATCCTCTTCCAGCGCGCCGAGATTGCATTCCTGGAAGGGGCCCTCGATGATGGGGTGATTCCCCTCTGTGCAGCCCTTGCCGCACAGGAACATGGGGATGCCCGCAGGGCGCTTGATCTCCTCCGCGTTTCCGGGGAAATCGCTGACCGAGATGAAGCAGAAGGTGTGACTGAAAAGCATGTCAAGATCGCACTGGCCAAGATAGAGACCGACAGCATGGTGGAGTGTATCGCCACCCTTCCCACGCAGAGCAAAATCGTCCTTTATTCCATGATGCTCCTTGACCAGATGGGACAGAACATCTTCACCAGCGGAGAAGTGAGCAAAATATACAAGGAGATTGCTCCGGCTATGGATCTCGACATCCTCACGCACCGGCGGATTACCGATCTCATCTCCGAACTGAACATGCTGGGGGTCATCAATACGCGGGTTGTCAGTCGCGGGAGATACGGGAGGACAAAAGAGATGTGGTTTGACTCAAATAATCATAAGATACGGGACGTCATCCTGAGCGATCCACGTCTGAGTGCCCATGGGCTTGAAAAGATGGACGTGACCTGGGTGAAGACCCTGTTCAGGTGAAACGAAGATGGATGAAAAAGACCTCCTCCTCCTGCGACTTCTCGAGGAGAACAGCAGGCTCTCCCCTGATGAGCTGGCGATCATGGCCGAACTCTCCGGGGAAGATGTCAGATGCCGCATTGCTGCACTGGAAGAAGCGAAGATCATCAGAAGCTATACCACTATCATCGACTGGGAACGGGCAGCAAACGGGGGAGTCGCAGCCATCATCGAGCTCAAGGTGAATCCTGAACGCGATTATGGCTATGACCGCATTGCCGATCGGCTTGCAAAGTTCCGGGAAGTCAAGTCACTCCGCCTCGTTACCGGGGTCTATGATCTTCAGCTGCATGTGACCGGGAAAACCATGCAGGATGTGGCACGGTTCGTATCCGAGTATATTGCACCGATGGACCGGATCCGCGAGACCGCCACCCATATCATCATGAAGACCTACAAGGAGAACGGCCAGAATTTCTGCGAAAAAGAACCAGGGGAACGCCTGCCCTACTCACCGTGAGGGAACACCATGCGGGACTTTGTATCCCGGCGGGCCAAGGTGATACCGCCATCCGGGATCCGGAAATTCTTCGACCTGGCGCTGACCATGGAAGAGGTGATCTCCCTCGGAGTAGGGGAACCTGATTTCAGCACCCCCTGGAACCTCTGCGAAGCAAGCATCTATTCGATCGAACAAGGGGGGACCTCCTATACTCCGAACCGCGGTATCCAGCCGCTGAGGGACGCGATCTCCCGGTGGCTCTCCGGTCATTATGGCATCGATTACAACCCCGATACCGAAATGGTCGTCACCACCGGCGTATCAGAAGGTCTTGACATCGCCATACGGGCGGTGACTGACCCGGGGGATGAGCTGATCGTTGCCGAACCGAGTTATGTCTCATACGCCCCTTGCGTGACGCTTGCCGGCGGGACACCCATCCCGGTTGAGTGCCTGGAAAAAGATCACTTCAAACTCAGGGCAGACCGCCTGATGGAAGCAGTCTCCCCGAAGACAAAGGCGGTGATCATCAACTTCCCGAACAACCCGACCGGCGCTGTCATGAGGCAGGAAGATCTCAAGGCTGTCGCGGATGTGGTAATCGACCATGACCTCCTCCTCATAAGCGACGAGGTCTATTCAGAGTTGACCTATACCGGTACTCACGCATCGGCTGCTGCTATTGAAGGGTTGCGGGAGCGGACGATTCTCCTCAACGGATTTTCGAAAGCGTATGCCATGACAGGGTGGAGGATCGGGTACCTCTGCGCCCCGAAGGAGATCTGCGATGCGGCACTCAAGATCCACCAGTATGTCATGCTCTGTGCACCTGCCATGGGGCAGGTGGCCGCACTGGAGGGTCTCCGCCGTGGTGAAGAGGAGAAGAACAAGATGGTCCAGGAGTACCGGGTACGGAGAAATCTGTTTGTGGAGGGGCTGAACCGGATCGGGCTTCCCTGCCATCTTCCCGAAGGAGCATTCTATGCTTTCCCGTCCGTGGAAAAGACAGGAATGCCGGACCTGGAATTCGCCGAATGCCTGCTTAAGGAAGAGCATGTAGCAGTTGTTCCGGGGAGTGTTCTCGGGCAGGGTGGGAAAAATCATATCAGATGCGCCTACGCGGTCTCCCGCGCAGATCTTGCGGAGGCGGTCAAACGGATGGCTCATTTTATTGCTTCCAACTCGTGCTGACAGCACCCTTTCCTCTCTTTTATGGAATGTACCCTCTTGCCGGGATGAATGGATAATCGTCCACCTGGCGATCAAGAGTGGATTCATTTTCCAGGGCTCTCTGCTCCCTGTTTCAGAGAGAGATGGTTTCGAGCAGTCTCCTCTTTCCGGAGAGGGGGAATCCGCCGAATCGTGACAGGATCCTCGCGATTGGAAGAGAAGTAACTAGTTTTATGGCACCGGCCTCCCTATACTAGATGGTTGGACAATGAGTTGCACAATTATCGTCGGGGGATTTTTCGGTGACGAGGGGAAGGGAAAGGTCGTGGCCCATGTCGCCTACGAGGATCATCCCACCATCATCTCCAGGGGGGGTGTAGGGCCGAACGCAGGTCATACCGTCACGATGGGGGAGAAGGAGTATGGAGTGCGGATGGTGCCCTCCGGCTTTGTGTATCCGGATGCCCGGCTGTTTATCGGGACCGGGGTACTTGTTGATCCGCGGGTCCTCAAGCACGAGGTAGAACTCCTGAACGTTAAGGATCGGACGTTTGTTGATTACCGGTGCAGTGTTATCGAGCAGCAGCACATCGAGCGGGACCGCTCAAGCGAACACCTGGCGAAGACGATCGGGAGCACCGGGAGCGGTTGCGGCCCGGCAAATGCTGACCGGGTGATGCGGGTGGCTCGCCAGGCAAAGGATTTCCCTGAGCTCGCACCATTCCTCATCGATGTCCCTGCAGAGATCAATGCCGCCCTTGACATGGGAGAGAGTGTTCTCCTTGAGGGGACCCAGGGGTTCGGCATCTCGCTCTATTACGGGACCTATCCTTTTGTCACGAGCAAGGATACCTCTGCCTCACAGATTGCAGCAGACAATGGGGTCGGGCCTACCCGGATCGATGATGTAATCGTCGTATTCAAGGCATACCCAACGCGGGTTGGTGAAGGTCCCTTCTCGACCGAGATGACCCGTGAGGTATCCGATCGGCTTGGCATCCAGGAATTCGGTACCGTGACCCACCGACAGCGCAGAATCGGGGAATGGGACGGTGAGATGGCCCGGTATTCTGCCATGATCAACGGGTGTACCCAGGCGGCCATTACCGGAATCGACAGGGTGGACCCGCTCTGTTTTGGCATCACGGATTACGACAAGCTCAGTGAAAAAGCCCTTGCATTTATCGAAATAGCCGAAGAGGATATCGGGGCTCCTGTTACCCTGATCTCCACCGGGCCGGATGTTGCCCATATCATCGATATCAGGGATGAACTATGAGGCGGAGCCTGCTTCCCATCCTCTGCTGTCCCGTCTGTAAGGGTGACGTGGTGCTCACGGTTGCTGAAGAGGATGAGAAGGAGATTCTCGAGGGGGACCTCCATTGTCCGGTATGCCAGGTTCATTACCCGATCGAGGAGGGAATCCCGAACCTCCTTCCACAGAGCACGGTCCCATAACACACTCAGGTATCCCCCATATTTTGGCTCTGAAATAAGCCGATGGATTATAATGAGGAGCCAGGCGAGGGGATGCTCCATTCAATCTTTGATTCTGCCAGGAATTTCAAAGGGACGTGGATTATGAGGGAAAACAGCGATACTCAATAGGCTTACCAAAGAACATCGTGGCCGCATACTATGGAACCAGATCTTATCGGACACCTGATCATCCTGAATGCAATTGTTCTCCCGCTCGCCCTCCTCGTGGACCGGCTTATCGGGGACCCCAGGAGCCGGTATCACCCGGTAGCCCTTATTGGATCATTTATAGGATGGTGGGGACGCCCGATGCTCTGGCAACCCTGGATCCAACGAATTGCGGGCGCTGGAATGTGGGTAGTGACGGTGATCCTTTTCTCGCTCCCGTTCTTCCTTGTTTCCTGGCTGTTTCCCTGGTTTCTCTTCCTCCCGGCCGGGGCACTCCTCTTGAAATTCTGCCTTGCCTGGCGATCACTTGAAGAGCATGCTGCTGCGGTCGACCTGGCACTAGGCCAGAATATCACGGAAGGGCAGAATACAGCTTCCCTGATGGTGAGCCGTGACACCCGGGACCTCACCCCGGAACAGGTACGGTCGGCTGCGTACGAATCGGTGGCTGAGAACCTCGTCGACAGCATCGTCTCTCCCCTGTTCTATTTCGGACTCTTCGGGCTCCCCGGGGCAGCGGTATTCCGGGCGGCAAATACCATGGATGCCATGCTCGGCTATCGGGACGAACGGAAACGTATCGGCTGGTGGCCTGCCCGGATGGATGACATCCTGAACTTCATCCCGGCCCGGGTAGCCGGGGGGCTGCTTCTCCTGTACTTCGCCGCCCGGGGGAGGTTCTCCCAGGCCTGGCAGGGGCTCATCAGGGACCGGAGAAAAAGGCCGGGGATCAACGGGGGTATCCCGATGTCAATCATCGCCGCTGGTGTCGGGGTCCGTTTCGAGAAAACAGGGGTCTATGTCATGGGAACCGGGGAGCGGTCCCTTGAAGAGGCAGGAGAGGAGATTGTGAAAGTGGTCCGGGTGATTACCGTTACCTTTTGTGCCCTTATCAGTATGGGACTATTTTTATTGGGATCAGGAATAATATATACAGGATTATGAAACTCGAGGAGCTGAGACACGGCACCGAGCTCCTGAAGCGCGGCTTTGCGTCCATGCAGAAAGGGGGAGTGATTATGGATGTGGTCAATGCCAGCCAGGCAGCGATCGCGGAGCAGGCTGGGGCGGTAGCGGTCATGGCGCTTGAGCGTGTCCCTGCAGACATCAGGAAAGCCGGCGGTGTCGCCCGGATGGCAGATCCGGCGATCGTCCTTGAGATCATGGATGCCGTATCTATTCCCGTCATGGCGAAAGTGAGAATTGGTCATTTTGTTGAAGCGCAGGTCCTTGAGTCGCTCGGTGTGGATATGATTGATGAGAGCGAAGTTCTGACCCCCGCTGATGAACAGTTCCATATCGACAAGAAGCAGTTCTCCATCCCGTTCGTCTGCGGTGCGCGGGACCTTGGTGAGGCATTACGCCGGATCCAGGAAGGGGCTGCCATGGTCCGCACCAAAGGGGAGGCGGGAACAGGGAATGTCGTGGAAGCGGTCCGACACATGAGGAATATCAATGGCGAGATTCGGGCTCTCCAGGGCAGAACCCCGCAGGAGATTGTTGATCGGGCACGGGATCTTGAAGCACCGGCTGACCTTCTCCTCGAGACCGTCAAGCGCGGTCGCCTCCCGGTAGTGAACTTCTCTGCCGGGGGCATCGCCACTCCCTCTGATGCAGCAATGATGATGCAGATGGGGGCTGACGGGGTCTTTGTCGGCTCGGGTATCTTCCTCTCGGCGAATCCTGAGAAGATGGCACGGGCGATCGTGGAAGCGGTGAATCATTATGATGATCCTGCTGCCATCGCAGAGGCAAGTAAAGGACTTGGGGAACCCATGAAGGGGCTCGATGTGCACACCCTGAAAGAGGGCGAGGTGCTCCAGTACCGTGGGCGTTAGGATCGGTGTCCTGGCGCTCCAGGGTGATGTGAGCGAGCACATCGATGCATTCAGGGATGCTGTCCGGGCGTTTGGGAGCGAGCGTTCCATTTCGGTCGTTCAGGTAAGAAAGCCTGAAGAGATCACCGGGCTCGATGTCCTGGCGATTCCCGGGGGAGAATCCACCACGATCTCCCGCCTTATTGAAAAGAACAGGCTCTTTGACCCTATCATCGAATTCGAGGGGGGTATCTTTGCTACCTGTGCAGGCATGGTGGTGATGGCCGGGAGCGTGGATGATCCGCGTGTCCACCCCCTGGGACTGATGGACTACAAGGTGATCAGGAATGCGTTCGGCCGGCAGCGGGATTCGTTCGAAGCAGACATCGCGATAGCCGGGCTTGACCGTCCCTTTCATGCAGTCTTCATAAGGGCACCTGTCGCACAGCATCCTGGAAATGGGATTAAGGTGTTGGGTTCTCTCCCGGAAGGCGTCGTCGCCATGGAACAGGGCCGTTTCATGGCGCTCTCATTCCATCCTGAGCTGGGGCGGGATCCCCGGCTGCATATCCGGTTTCTCAATAACTGCGGGCTCCTGTAAACGGAATCTTGCCATTCACCTCTGCTAATCCAGTTCTTAGTCCGAATGAGTCATATCCGAAGAACATAACCTTCCCCTTGGTTTTTTCATCCGGATAGAACAGGCTATTAAAGAAATAACTCAAATAATAGGAAAATGATCCCTCCGGACCTCCTGTCGCTGTCCAATATTCTGCTGAATATCCAGGACGCAATTCCTGGATTGATGGAGACCTACGGGATCTGGATCTATGCCATCCTCTTCACGATTATCTTCTGCGAGACAGGGCTCGTATTCACCCCGTTCCTCCCGGGGGATTCACTCCTCTTCCTGATGGGATTCCTTGCTGCGGGCGGTGGTCTGAATGTTTTCGTGGTCATCATCATCCTCTCCGCTGCCGCCATCCTTGGTGATTCGGTCAATTACAAGATAGGTACCTCCTTTGGCAACTGGCTCATCCACCGTGAAAAGTGCCTCGTCGACAAAAGGCATGTCGAGATGACCAGGCAGTATTACAAGAAATACGGCAAGAAAACGATCGTTATGGCCCGATTTGTACCTGGTATCCGGTCGTTTGCACCCTTTGTCGCCGGGATTATCAAGATGCGGTACCCCGCGTTTCTCTTCTACAATGTCATCGGGGGGATCCTCTGGGTCACCGGATTCGTGCTCTTCGGATACCTGGTCGCCTCTCTCCCGGTCTTCAGTGCACGGCAGGATATCTTCCTCTGGGCGATCCTCATCATCAGCATCGGGATCTTCCTGATGATGATGTACAATTTCAGGAAAAACATGAAAGAGTGCGTCGTCACCCCTGATGAGACACTTGAGGAACTCACCAAAGAGATAGGTGACAAAGCGAAGTAGTCCTTCGTCGACTGTTATCGAACAACAAGGTCTTGGGGTTGAGCCGCCGCCTCGCCCCCTACCTGTGTACCCAACGATAGGTATTGCTGGTGATTGTACATCTAAAAGGAACGCTTAGGCTCTTTTCTACGTCTCACAGGTCCCTAATCAGCTATTGAAACTCTTCAATAGCTGCAGATCATACAACCCCCGCTCTCCTCTCATCCCTTCCGTATGAGTGTTGAGTTCGCGAGGTGTTAAATCAAATATTTTTCCACCTATTGTAAAAGCCCTGCCTGCAGAAGGCCTGAGAGAGGATGAGATGGCCAGGATTATAGGAATACCATTTTTTCCCTTTCCAATCCGCCGGATATATCAACAACTTGCTTTGATCCTTTGAGGGAAGAACCCGGGTTTCAGCAGAATACAGGCTTGAAAAAAGATTAGATGAAGATAGGGGCGAACACGAGCGAGACAATTGACATCAGCTTGAGCAGGATGTTCAATGCCGGGCCGGCCGTGTCCTTGAACGGATCACCGACGGTATCACCGGTCACTGCAGCCTTGTGGGCAAACGATCCTTTTCCGCCGAGGTGTCCTGCCTCGATGTATTTCTTGGTGTTGTCCCAGGCACCGCCCGCGTTTGCCATCATGATTGCAACGATGAATCCAGTCGAGATGGACCCGACGAGCAGGCCGGCAAGGGCAGCGGTACCAAGCGTCAGCCCGACAAGCACCGGGGCGATGATGGCCATCAGCCCGGGAGCAATCATCTGCTTCAGGGCGGCGTTGGTGGAAATAGTGATACAGGAGTCATAGTCCGGTTCGGCTTTCCCCTCCATCAGGCCCGGGATCTGCTTGAACTGACGGCGTACCTCCTCGACGATGTAGCCGGCAGCCCGCCCGACCGCGGTCATGGCGAACGAACAGAAGAGGAACGGAAGCACTGCCCCAATCAGGATACCGACAAAGACAATCGGATCGAGCATGTCGACCACCTGAAGGCTGACCGCCTGGGTATACACTGCAAAGAGTGCGAGTGCAGTCAGGGCAGCCCCGCCTATTGCAAAGCCCTTCCCGATGGCCGCAGTGGTGTTGCCGACCGAATCAAGGGTGTCAGTGATCTCGCGGATTCCTTTCTCCTGGTGGGACATCTCGGCGATACCACCGGCATTGTCAGCGACGGGGCCATAGGCATCCACCGAGAGGGTAATCCCGAGGGTTGCGAGCATCCCGACCCCGGCAAGGGCAATACCATACAACCCTGCCTGGTTTGCTGCAATGAGGATAGCAGCCACAATGATGATTACCGGCCAGATGGTGCTTTCAAATCCCACCGCCAGGCCGGTAATGATATCGGTTGCGGCTCCCGTCTCCGCAGCCTTGACAATCCGCTGGGTAGGGGGCCGCTCGTACGAGGTATAGTATTCTGTCACGAGGCCGATCAGGAATCCTGCGACCAGCCCTGCAACAGTAGCAATGAACACCCCGATATACTGAGGTCCTATGAGGGTATCCACCAGCCACCAGGTCGCAATCACCGTGAGGACGAGGCTCGTGAGGGTCCCGATATTGAACGCCTTGTGGATGGCACTGCTCTCGTTCTTCGAGCTCCGCACGAAGAACGTCCCGATGATGGACGCGATGATGCCAAGCGCAGCGATGAGCATCGGGAGGAGCACGAGGTTCTGGACCGGGACATTCACGAATCCCGCAGCAATGGATGCGACAACAGCAAGACCCATCGTCGCGATCACCGACCCTACATACGATTCGTACAGGTCGGCACCCATTCCGGCGATATCACCCACGTTGTCCCCGACATTGTCGGCGATGACCGCGGGGTTCCTCGGGTCGTCTTCCGGGATGCCCGCCTCGACCTTGCCCACCAGGTCAGCCCCTACATCGGCTGCCTTGGTGAAGATTCCTCCCCCGACACGGGCAAAAAGGGCGATCGAGCTTGCTCCGAGCGAGAAGCCGAAGAGGACATTCACGGTGTCAGCCAGCGTCAGTGCGGTAAACGATGAGAAGGCATAGAAGAGCACTGAGAGACCGAGCAAGCCCAGTCCGACGACGATTAGGCCCATCACGGTCCCGCTCGAGTATGACACCCGGAATGCGTTTGCCATCCCCTTCTTGGCAGCGTTTGTCGTCCGGACATTCGCATAGGTGGCAGCTTTCATCCCGATGTAACCGGCAAGGGCAGAGAGTGAAGCCCCAACAATGAAACAGACTGCCGTGAACGGATTGATTGCAAGGGCGAGCACAATTGCCATCGCTATCATGAAGACAAGGATCGCAGTGTACTGGCGCTTCAGGTAGACCATCGCACCAAGCCTGATTGCACCTGCGATCTTCTTCATCAGATCGCTGCCCTCTTCTTCACGCTTCAGAACCATGTAGGAGTAGGCAGCAAAGAGAAGGCCGATAAAGGCACAGATTGGGACAAGAATAAACAGATCCATCAAATACTATCCTCCGAATCTCGTGAAAATGGTGTTTTTGTACTTATACTGGTGTACTATGAGAGGATAAAAAGTGAACGACTCATCTGATGTGAAAAGGGCTTCGCTAATTTTATGCTGGTGTCTCAATCAGACCCGTGTATTTTTCTCTTTACCAGAGCGCAGCCTCGACTGACATCAATTGAAATCAAGGACCGTGGGCTTCAGTGTCTGCAGATCGAGCTGAACCGCCCTTGCAGGAGTCGGGTTGATATTCATCTGTTTCTGGAATGAGGTCTGTGACTGCCAGGTCCCGGCATTCACACAAAGAGTGCCACGGTAGTCTGAGATCCCCATGATGTGGATATGGCCGGTATGGAGCACTTCAGGGACCGGGTCGATCACTAGGTGATCCTCCCGTCCCGGGGCGATAGGGGTCCTCTTGCCGTAGGTGGGTGCAAGATGCCGCCGCTGGAGCATCCCGGCAATCATCGGAGAAGCATCTTCATATTTTGCGCCGGGGACCAGGCTGATCAGGTCGTCGATCGACCTGCCATGATACATCTGGACCATTACACCCTGGAGACTGACCAGTGCCGGATTCTCAACGAACATGCAATTTTTTGGAAATCTGCCGACAAATTCAGGAGGTATGGCAGGCTGCGGCTCTGCAGCACGCACGACATCATGGTTTCCGGGGCTTATTACGATCACCATTCTTGATGGCAGACTACTCAGCATGGCGCCCAGGGCATCATATTGTTCATAGATATTGGCGATGGTGAGTTCGTGCTCCTGCCCGGGATACACCCCTATCCCATCCACCAGATCGCCTGCGATGAGGAGATATGATACCTCCGCATCATCGAGCCAGTCAGAAAAACGGTTCCACGCATTCTCGAGGAAGGTATCGCTACCGACATGGATATCAGAGATGAGCACTGCCGACCCCGGCTCACTGCTGGTGAATGGGGCATGGTTAATGGGGACATCGGGACGGAGGACTTGGTCGGCAAAAAAGAGCCTGCCATCACCCGACAGGGTCCCCCTCACCCCTATCACTTCATCGGGGATCAGCGTCTCTCCATCGGAAAAGACAGGGCGTCCCTTATGAAAGAGGACCGGGAGCGTCCCTGAGGGATCTTCCAGCTCTGCCATACGGTGACCATTGGTTGTACTCCGTGTCTCTATCACAAGGCCAAGTACCGTACAGGTCTCCTCCCGGTAGCGTGAGTTCCTGAGCAGCCCTTCGATAGGGACAGGAGTGCACCGGGAGCGGACGATGCTTCCCAGCCTGTTGTACCGGTCCCTGAAATACTGGACGTAATCGGTGACGGTCCCTCCATACCCCGATGCACCGTTGTTGCCCTTCACAACCTCGCAACGGGGATCGGCGGAAAACCTGCTCCCATCCCGGTCGGGGATAATACCAGGGATATGTTTCACGGATACAACAATGGTGTCTTTCGGGATGCTCTCGATGATTGTCTCGATAAGACCGGGGTCACCCTGCTCGGCAAGGTACCTCACCACATCAGGATGGACCTGCATCTTGGTCTCGAGAAAACGGTGAACGATTGTCCTGGTGTCGAGCATCCCACGTTCGTTAATAGTATTGCCATCTCGTGATTTCTGTGTTTGGATCGGGACCCTGGAGGGAAGGTCTGACGGTATCCGGCTCAGGATCAACCATCGCGATTCCTTAATAGCCAGCAATGCGAATAGAGGTAAGTTATAGTATGGTGGATCCGAAAAAAAAAGCAGAGGAAAAGAGCCTTATCGGGACCCTCCGCACCAGTGAACATCCCTGGATCGCATTCGCCCGCGAGATCATCTGGATTGTCGCGGTGGTTGCAGGGATTGCCCTTGTCCTGTATCTTGCTTCCGGTACCTGGCCGGCCGTGGTGACCATCGAATCCGAGAGCATGGTGCCGCATATGAACGTCGGGGACCTGGTATTCGTGGTGGAGAAGGACCGGTATGGGGCTCTGCAGACCTGGCAGTCCGGCAGAGAGACTGGATATATGAAATTCGATGAGTATGGTGATGTGCTGATTTACTCCCCAAACGGGGCAGAAGGTTCGCTCATCCCTGGCCTTGGTGGCGGGATCCATCCCATTATCCACCGTGCAATGGATACCACTGAGACAAGTACCAGCATCCCGGTATACTACTATTTCTACCCGGGGCAGGGCAGCCCTGACCGTTATCTCCCGGTCACAATCGATGATAACGCCTGGATTCTTGAGGACGGCACGATTGTTGCAAGGATACAGAACGGGCTCCTCATCCCGGACAAGGGCAATGCCACTCCTGATGAAGGGTATATTGTCATCTCTGAACAGGTGTCAAAGAACAGCGGTTATCTCACCAAGGGGGATAATAATGTCCGGAGTGATCAGGGATCCTACCTCTCCAGGGCAGAACTCGGTGTGATCCAGCCGGTGAAACCCGAATGGATCGTGGGGAAGGCATTTTTTGCCATCCCCCTCATCGGATACATCCCTCTTAATATCAAACTGGTCGCCGTTATCCTGATCCTCGTGCTGGTGGTGTGGGAATTCTACCAGCGGAGGAAAAGCGGGGAATCTGGGAAGAAACAGGAGAAAAAGTGAATATTAGAGCCCGTCATGGACATCAGTACCATACTCCGTGATGTCGAAGGAGGCCACCGCCTGAGCGAGGAGGAGGCTGCAGCCCTCCTCAAGGTACGAGGCCGAGACATCTTTCTCATATTCTCACTTGCGGATGCACTCAGGGAGGAGCGGGCCGGAACAGTGGTGACCTATGTCCGGAATCAGAATATCCACCTCACGAACATCTGCAAGAACCTCTGCGGGTTCTGCGGCTTTGGCCGGAATGAAGGCGACGATGGAGCTTTCTGCGATGACACGGAAACGATCGAAAAGAAGGTGGCTCTTGCCACCTCCCGCAAAGTCACGGAGATCTGCCTGCTCTCAGGAGTCCATCCCCGCTTTACAACAGTGACCTATGAGGAGATCCTCAAGACCGTGCACAGGGCAGCACCCCATGTTCACATCCATGCCTTCAGCCCTGATGAGGTGATGCATGCCGCACGGCAGGACGGCATCACGACCCGCGAGGTGCTCGAAAGGATGAGATCCGCCGGGTTGTCGTCCCTGCAGGGGACTGCAGCCGAGATCCTGGCTGACCATGTCAGGTCCGTGATCTGCCCACGGAAAGTCTCCACCGCCGAGTGGGTCGGCATTATCCAAGAAGCTCACCGGATGGCGATCCCTACCACTGCCACCATCATGTACGGGACCTGTGAAACCGAGGAGGACAGGGCAAGGCACCTTGCCCTTCTGCGGGAGATCCAGGACGAGACGGGAGGATTCACCGAGCTCGTCCCGCTCTCTTATATCTATCAGAACACCCGGCTCTACCAGGACGGCATCGCCGGGCCGGGAGCAAGCGGGAGGGAGGATCTCCTCCTCACCGCGGTAGCACGGTTGTTCCTCGATAATTTCAGAAATATCCAGGTCTCCTGGGGTAAACTCGGCGTAAAACTCGGCCAGCTCGCCCTTCTTGCAGGGGCAAACGACCTTGCAGGGACGATGTTCTCGGATGATGTATCCGGCGACGCGGGGGCTGCTGGTTCGGATTATCTGGATCCTGCCATGATGGAGATCATGGTCCGGGATATTGGTAGACCGCTTCGACAGAGGCGGACCGACTATTCCCTGGTAGAGGCTGAGCAGGGTTGAATGGAGACCAGGATTGCACCTCACTTCCTGAACGGTTTGAGTTCAGCGGGTTGTGTGGATCTCACTCTTTTTTTCATTCTGCAAAAGGACTGCATCTCATAATTGATTCCCGGGACTGAGCCTTAGACCTGCCTGCCCCTGTCATCATGATCCTGGAATGGACCAGGATGGCAATCACCAGATGATGCCGTTTTTTATGAAATGGAACGGTGGTTCATTAGACATTAGTTCGGTGAAAATCTAAATTATGCGAATGATGTGTAAAAAAGGTAATTCTTCTTGGAGAAAACAATACCGCGGAAGCAATTCCGTAAAGGAGAATAGGACTGTTCCCCGGGTGGGGTGTGTTCATAGCCGGAGATTCATTCCGGGCAGAAGAAGAATATCCCCCGCTCCTCCTGGCTCTCCTGGATCCCCGAACTGATCTGTATCTCCCGCAGGATTTTGAGGATCTCGCGGCGGGAGAGGCCGGTTGCAGTGGTAATATCCTCAAGTGTACACGGCCTCCGGCGGATCAGCTCTCGGACCAGGGCAACAGCCTCTTCCCATTCCGTGGTCATGGGTGCACCGGCTGTGAGTTCATACCTGATCGGCTCTACTGGGATCAGCCCGGAAATTCCCAGTGCACCACGGATCCTCTCCAGTTCTGCCGGTGAGGCCGGGCGGACCCAGTGCTCGGTTCCAGGGCGGTCGAGGGTGTTGACCTGGACCCTGTCAGGAGCAATCTGTTCAATCGCGACACGAAGTCCTTCAAGTTCCCGCCGGCTCGTATTGATCCCGGGTATGATAAAGACCTCAAGCCAGATCTCCCCTGCATACTCCCTGCGGAACTGAATCAGCCCCTCTATTACCTCTGCGACGTGAATGCCAGGTGCCGGCCGCTGGATCCTAGAAAAAGTCTCCTCAAATACCGATGAAAGCGTGGGAAGGACGAGATCGGCTTGCATGAGATCGTTTCTCACATCGAAACGCCAGAAAAGACTCCCGTTGGTCAGGACCGCCACACGGTACTGGGGATAGGACTCTTTGAGGAAACAGATGACATCCCCGATTGAAGTGGAGAGGGTTGGCTCACCGGAACCGGAGAACGTAATAAAATCAAGAACGGGTGCGGAAGAGAGATAGGTGCGGAGTTCTTCCAGCACTTCCCGGAGGGGAAAGAACTCCTGGCGCTCTGTTGTCTCCCGGGTAGTATGCCCGCATTCACAGTAAACGCAATCGAAGCTGCAGGTCTTGACTGGGACGAGATCGATACCCAGTGATCGGCCCAGCCGCCTGGAATGGACCGGGCCGAACAGGTGGGAGTATTTCATGGTATACTAGAAGGTGATCACGAGGCGGGTTAAATCCTTGGATTTCACCTAAGAGAGGAGATCAAGTGCTTCCTTTCCGCTCATCCCGTTCGATATCCCCAGCTTCTGGGCAGGGACATTCGCCTCCTTGATCACCCCCCAGACAAGGTCTTCGAGCGTCGCAACTGAGTCACCACAGGCCGGCCGCACCCTGGCTGCAGGATAGCCGAATCTTCCCAGTGCTGCCACATCGAATGCACCACACCCCACCAGGCCCCGTCTGGCAACCACCCAGACCAGGGTGACTGGTCCAAGAGGGAGGACATACCCGGTTCCCATTGAATTCTCCAGCTGGATCTCTTCACTCTTCATGGATCCTCACCATCTCTTGGACTGATGGGGGATTAATGACATGGTCAGCTGTTTTATATCTGGGCGGCTCCAGAAGTTCCATGATAGCCTTGTCAAGAAGTAGCACGGTAAACACGGGGAAAAGGGATGAAAGGGGTGTCAGGACCCTTCTCCGGGACATTCTTGCGGGTTACCGGATGAGTGATGAGGACGCCCTCATGCTCTTTTCCGTCAATGACCGGAGGCTATGGCAGATAGCAGCCTCGGCAGATGAGAAACGAGAGAAGGTAACCGGACCCATTGTCACGTTTGTCAGGAACCAGAATATCAATGTCACCAATTATTGCATCAATTCCTGTGGATTCTGTGGATTTTCGAAAAAAGAAGGTGAAGCGGGTGGCTATCTCTCTTCAAGGGACGAGATCCGGAACAAAGCGGCACTTGCCCGTCAGCGGAATGTCACGGAAATATGTACCGTGAGCGGACTCCACCCGGATTTTGACGCCGAATCGTATACCGGTATCATCACCACGCTCAGGGAGGGTGCTCCCGGGGTTCATATCCATGCCAGCAATCCTATGGAGGTTGCTTACGCCGCAAGAAAGAGCGGGATCAGCACCTCCGAGGTCCTCCAGCAGATGAAAGGAGCAGGCCTCGGTTCGCTCTGCGGGACGGCCGCAGAGATCCTTGTAGACGATGTGAGGAAGGTGATCTGCCCGGGTAAGATTCCGACTGATGAATGGATCCGGATCATCAGGGAGGCGCACCTGCTCGGAATCCCTACCACGGCAACCATCATGTACGGTCATTGCGAGACTGTCGAAGACCGGGTTCGTCACCTCTCCATCCTCCGCGCAATCCAGGACGAGACCGGTGGCTTCACCGAGTTTGTCCCGCTCTCCTTTGTGCACATGAACACACCCCTGTTCCGGAAAGGTCTTGCTAGACCCGGGGCAACCGGGCGGGAGGATCTGCTGATGACAGCCGTGTCCCGGCTGTATTTTGACAATTTCGATCACATCCAGGTCTCCTGGGTGAAGACCGGGGTGAAGATGGCCCAGATCGGCCTTATGGCCGGCGCAGATGATTTAGGGGGTACGATGTATGAGGAGAGCATCTCGAAAGGTGCGGGCGCCGTGAACACCGATTACCTCGATCCTGCTGAGATGAAACGCATCGCTTTGGATATCGGGAGAACGCTGCGCGAGAGGGATACCCTCTACCGGTTTGTCTGACATAAGTGATTCCTTCTATTCGCAGGAGCTTTTCCGTTTAAGGGAGGAACCGGCAGGGCATGATGCGATGAATCAGGGCAGAAGGTGAAAAGAAGGATGAGTTCGAGCAACTGATCGCAGATGCTTCGATCTGCCACTTCAGGTTCGGCGACAATGGGAGTTCCTGGTGGTGCCGGGCTGTTCCTGATTTGAAGAGGGAACTATCTGATTTCGTTCCTATCAACCCGGAAGGAAGAGAGATGCTTCGAAAGAATCGCCTTGTCATATGGAGTAGAAACCGGGATCGAACAGGTCCATGCGCTGGTCATCAGTGAAGGGGTATAGGCGAACGGAGGATCATGTCGACTGATAATCCAGCATGATTGAGGAACCAGATGATAAGATCGTTACCTGTCTCATGAGTATCATTCAGTATAGCGGTGCGGAATCAGGAGGAATAGCTGAACGGGGGGATATTCCTGGGATAATGCCTTTGCAGTTGGTTTATGATCAGGCATATTTCCAGGAAAAAGCGGAAGGAACGATATTTTCAATCGTGTGGTTTCAGGAGCTTGACAATACGCTCCCCAATTTCTTCAGCTCTCCTGAGCGCCCGGGTGTCTTTCAGGATATCCCCCTCGAGGTATCCTTTTCCTCTCACCCAGCCGAGATAGGAGAATTCGTGGGAGTTTAAAAATCCTTCAATGGTCTCAATTGTACGAGCACCACCCTTATTAGCACAGACCGCTACTGCCACTGCCTTTCTGCCGGCCAGTTTCCGGTGATGATAGAGCGAGTAACTCCTGTCGATGAAATTTTTGAGATGGCCGCAGACGTCAAAGTAATACGTTGGGGAGCCGATAACGAGGACCTCGGCATCAATCACTTTCTGCATAATCTCTCCCCAGTCATCGTTCTGCACGACACACCAATCCTTCTCCTTGCACTTCTCACACCCGAGGCAGGGATTAATCTTCTTCCCTGCAAGGGAGATAAATTCGGTCTTCAATCCTGACTTCTCACAGGTTTCAAGCACTGCCCTGACGAGAAGTGCGGTATTTCCATCTTTCCGCATGCTCCCTGATATGCCGAGAACCGTCATACTCGACTTCTTGGGTTTAGGATATATTGAGTCTTGTGATGGTTACATCAAGACCGGCGTGTAAAAATGCGGATTTTACCTCTTTTTCCGGATTCGACTTAAAATATGCGAGATGAGACCGGCACCGGCAGTCGCTGCAGCCAAAGCCGGGGACCGGGTCACGGGCAAGGAGCCCGGAGATCCGGCATTCATCGGACTGCGCTGTTGTTGGTGCGCATGCAACAGCACTCAGCCTGAATCCTGGTTGCACGAGAAGATAATCGACATGCCAGTGGGGCGATCGTATCCCTTCCCGTTTCACTCTGATATGACGGGCAACCCGGGCAAGACCCCCGGGACCCTGTGCAGAACCGGTATACACATGCCATCCCGAGGGAAACGTCACCTCCCCCAGCGATCCGACCTCAACCGTGCAGCATCTGTTCCGGAACACCAGGCAGTAGACACCTTTATGCATATCCGCTCTTCAGGAGCTGCAGCGCAGCCGAGATGTGGAGTCTCCCCTCATAGCGGACAGGAGTGCCGTGACCTGGGTATAGACCCTCTACCGGTAAGGATGCAAGTTTCCCGATCGACTGTGCAAGCGCGGTCCGGTCCCCTCCCGGAAAATCGTACCTCCCGAAACCACCGTCGGTGAACACCGTGTCACCCGATATCAGGAATCGTTCCTCTTCTGAATACAGGCAGATGCTTCCCTGGGTATGCCCCGGGGTATGGATGACCTTCAGGGGACCGATCCGGTCTCCTTCCGACAGGAGCTGCTGTGCAGCAATGCCGGGAGACCGGGCGCCGAAGTGAAGGGAGAGGCTCTGGTGATCCTCAAAAAGCCCGGGAGCATCGAGAGGATGGATGGCGACCTTTGCATCGCACATGTGGGCTATCTCCTTCACGTGTGCCGTGTGATCATAGTGGCAGTGCGTGAGCACGATCGTATCGATCTCCTCCCTGTAGGGATCGACCGCAGAGGGCAGGACTCCGGCATCGATGAGAATATTCCCGAACAGGTACGCATTCGCCACGAATCCTCTTCCAGGGATCCAGGTGACTGGCATGCATAACTAATAAGTGGCGCATCTTACATCTGTCTTATGCGTACCCTGATCCAGGAGTGTATTGCCGGGATTCCTATGATAGTTGAGCCGGCAGCACGACAGGAAGGGCAGAATCCACGGGATTTTGCCCGTGCGGTGGCCCGGGGGCATGTCGTAATCCCTGCCAATCCCGTGCGCCCGCACCGGTTGAGTGCCATCGGTGAAGGATGCAGGGTGAAGGTCAATGTCAATGTCGGGACTTCGGGAGAGCGGTGTGACCTGGCCCTCGAGAGAGAGAAGGCCGAGGCAGCCATAGCAAACGGCGCTGACACCCTGATGGACCTCTCCACCGGGGGGGACCTCGAAGCGATCCGAAAAATGATCCTCTCGTTCGATGTTCCTGTTGGCACGGTCCCCGTCTACGAAGCGGTCAGGCGGGCAGGGAGTGCCGTGGACCTGAGTGCCGATCTCCTCTTCACCGTGATCCGGGAGCATTGCAGGCAGGGAGTGGACTTCCTCACGCTCCACTGCGGGGTAAACCGGGAAGCCCTCGCCTCGCTCAAATCAGATCCGCGTATCCTTCCGGTGGTCTCCCGCGGAGGTGCCTTCCATGTGGCCTGGATGGAGCGTTCCGGCGAGGAGAACCCTCTCTTCTCCGAGTTCGATTACCTCCTTGAGATCCTGGCCGAGCACGAGGTGGTGGTGAGCCTCGGTGATGGAATGCGCCCGGGATGCCTCCAGGATGCGGACCGGCATGCGAAGAGCGTGGAATACCTGAACCTCGGCCGGCTGGCAAACCGGGCGCTCGACGCGGGGGTCCAGCGGATGATCGAGGGACCCGGCCACATCCCCTTCGACCAGATCGGGTACAATGTCCGGATGATCAAGGAACTGACGAATGAGGCGCCCCTCTACCTGCTCGGGCCGCTGGTGACCGATATTGCACCAGGGTATGACCACATGGTCGCGGCAATCGGTGGAGTTGAAGCATGCAGGCACGGAGCAGATTTCCTCTGCATGGTCTCCCCGAGCGAGCACCTGGCGTTGCCGCTGGTTGGAGATATCGTTGAGGGCACCCGTGCAGCAAAACTTTCGGCCCATATCGGGGATCTCATCAGGGGGAAGGAGGGCTTCAGAATGCCACGGGAACGGCAGATGGCCGATGCCCGTAGAAGGCTTGACTGGAAGGAGCAGTTTTCCCTCGCCCTCTTTCCTGACGCGGCCCGGGCAATCCATGCACGGGACGGGGATCTGGATACCTGCTCGATGTGCGGGGATCTCTGTGCCGTCAAAATGATGCAGGAGATGTTCAAGGAAAAGAAATAATCATTTCCCCACTGCTCTCATTTCAGCGATGCCTCGGCCATTGTCCGGGGTAATCAGGCTTCGTTACCGCTGAAGAACAATTATACGTCACGGTCGTATTTCTGGTTGAATAAGTACACAGGAGGAGGGGGGACTCTGGATTGTTCTGGATTGTTTGGACAGGAATGCCATAATCCCCTCCAGCAGCCTGTCAAGGTGAAGGCAGGGATGCAGGAACATGCACAGTGAACAGGAATTGGTAAGGATCGGGATTGCACAGGGACTCCTAGTGAGAACGATCCTGGATTAGGATTGAACAGGGACCTGGAATGGGCAAGGACACAGGGTCATCAAGATCAGGAATGAACAGGGGCCGGGACATGGGAAACGGATTTGAAATGAGCAGGATTCCAGGACGACTCAAAAGACTTTTTCCCTCCCTCTTCGAGTCTCAAGGATTCGGCATGCCAGGAGTGCTGCATTCTCTCCGCTATCTATCCCGACGCAGGCAACTGGCACCCCTTTCGGCATCTGGACGATTGAGAGGAGGGCATCCAGACCCATCAGTTTCCCGCTGACGGGAACACCGATCACCGGTCTTTCAGTCTTCGATGAGACAACCCCGGGGAGTGCTGCAGAGAGGCCTGCGATTGCGATAAATACTCTGCAATCGCTCTTTTTCACATATTCATCGAGCACATCAGGATCCCGGTGAGCAGAGATGACCCGGACTTCATAGCTGATACCGTGCTCTTCCAGGACTGCCGCGGCCTTTTCCACAATGGCCGCATCTGAGGCCGATCCGCTGAGAATGGCTACTTCGACCATTGATTCGCCATCCACACTTATATCCCGTCATTATAAAAATACTATGGACTGATAAAATGGAAAAAGAACCTCTCCTGATGCTTCCCGGCCCGGTCCCCGTGCCTGAACGGGTCCGGATGGCAATGGTGCGGCAGGCCATCAACCACCGCGGGGCAGAGTTCGGGGCAGTGTATGCAGACTGTGTCCGTGTCCTGAAAGAGACCTTTGGTACGAAGAACGAACTCTTTGTGATCAGCGGCTCCGGCACCGCTGCCATGGAGGCGGCGGTAGCCAATTTCGGGAGCGGGCTGACCATCGCCTGCCTTGAGAACGGCAAATTCGGCGAACGAATGTTCAAGATCGCCCAGCGGTACGGCACGGCCAAAGTGGTACGTTCGGAATGGGGCACCCCGCTTGACCTGGTAGCGCTCGAGCACGAGCTTGCCGAAGGGGCAGGCATGGTGACGCTGGTGCACAATGAGACCTCGGCGGGTATCAAAAATCCGGCCGAGAAGATCGGCAGGCTCGCGAGGAAATATGACGCCCTCTTCGTGATGGACGGGATCACCTCTATCGGGGGGGATGAGGTGCATGCCGATGCATGGGGGGCGGATATCGCCGTTGTCGGCTCCCAGAAATGCCTTGCAGCCCCTGCAGGCCTCTCGGCCATATCGGTGAGCGAGCGGGCATGGGAACGGCTCTCAGAGAGAAGGCCGTATTACCTGGACCTTGCCGCGTACCGGAAGAGCGCCTCAGCAAAGGTGATGGAGACCCCGTACACCCCGGCCGTCCCCCTCTTTCTTGCGCTCCGCGAAGCATGCCTGATCATCGAAGAGGAAGGCCTTGCCGCGAGGATTACACGCCACAGGAAGATGTCGCAGGCGGTCAGGAGTGCAGTTTCCGCATGGGGACTCGCCCTCTTCCCGAAACTCGATGGGGATCATGCCTACTCGAACACGGTGACCGCAACCCGCCTCCCGGAGGGGGTCGAGGACAGCGCGTTCAGAGGAGCAATCAAGAAGATGGGGATCGAGATAGCAGGCGGCCAGGACCATCTCAAGGGGAAGATCTTCAGGATAGGAACGATGGGGGCAACCGGTGCACCGGAGATCCTTGCCACGCTCTCGGCGGTCGAGCATGCGCTTGCCAGGCAGGGAGTCCGGCTGGCCGGAAACGGGGTCAGGGCTGCCGCTGAGGTACTGGGATGAAGATCGGGATTGCCGATACAACCTTTGCTAGGGTGAACATGGGCGGGATAGCCGCTGATGAACTGAAAAGAAATGCCAGTGTCACTATTGAACGGGTGACCGTTCCCGGGATCAAGGATCTCCCTGTTGCGTGCAAAAAGCTGATCGAGGAGCGCCACTGCGGCCTTGTCATGGCCCTTGGAATGCCGGGAGGAAAAGAGAAGGACCGGATGTGTGCCCACGAGGCATCAACCGGCCTGATCACCTGCCAGCTCATGACCAACACCCACATCATCGAGGTCTTCGTGCATGAAGATGAAGCCAGGGACGATCGGGAACTCGCATGGCTTGCCGAGCAGCGTACCCGCGAGCATGCTAAAAATGCCCTTAAAATCGCCTACTACCCCCAGGAACTGACGAAAGAAGCAGGGACAGGGCAGCGGCAGGGATTTCCCGATGCCGGCCCTGCACGGAGATGAGCTGCCCAGGTGGGTGAGGTGGCATTCGTTTATGAATTATCAGTGGGAGATATAGAGAGAGGAAAAATATGAACGTGAAACTCGGTTTCGTTATCTCGGAATTCAACCGGGATATCACCTACATGATGGAAGTAGAGGGGAGGGAGCATGCCTCGTTCCTTGGCGCTGAAGTGATCGATTGCATGTACGTCCCCGGGACCTATGATATGCCCCTAGCCGTGAAAAGGATGCTGAAGAAGGGAGTGGTCGATGCGGTCGTCACTATCGGCTGCGTTATCGAGGGTGCAACCCAGCATGACGAGATCGTCGTCCAGCACGCAGCTCGGAAGATCATCGATCTCTCCCTTGAATTCGATAAGCCGGTCACTCTCGGCATCTCCGGGCCGGGTATGACACGCTTGGAGGCAAACGAGCGTATCGATTATGCGAAACGCGCCGTTGAATCCGCGGTAAAAATGTGCCAGAGATTGGCATGAGAGAGCTCTCAGGTATTATTTCCGGGATCGCTCCCTCTGCAACCCTCGAAATTTCTGATAAAGCACGGCAGATGCAGCGGCAGGGGATCGATGTCATCAGCCTCTCGATAGGTGAGCCGGACTTCGATACCCCGGCCCATATCAAAGAGGCCTGTATCCAGGCACTCACCTGCGGGGAGACACATTATGCTCCAAGCAATGGAATTCCGGAGCTGCTCTCAGCCATCTCACGAAAGACGGAGCAGGAAAACAAGATAACCTGCACCCCCGGGCAGGTAATCGTCACCTGCGGCGCCAAAAATGCCATCTATGATGCCATGGTCGCGGTGCTGAACCCTGGAGATGAGGTGATAATCCTTGATCCATCGTGGGTCTCGTACGAACCATGCGTACGGATGGCCGGGGGAAAACCCGTCCATCACCTGCTCAATTCAAAGACGTTCCAGGTCGATGAGTCTGTTCTCGATAAGATCACCGGAAAGACGAGGATGATCGTGATCAACTCTCCCTCAAATCCATCAGGGGCGATCCTGAACCGTTCCTCGCTTGGTCTTATCGCTGACATGTGCGAGGATTATGACCTCTTCTCACTATCGGATGAGATTTACGAAAAGCTGATCTACGGCAGGGAACATATCTCCCTTGGCTCGATCCGGGATATGGCAGAGCGGACCATCACTGTGAACGGATTCTCCAAGGCATATGCCATGACCGGATGGAGGCTTGGCTGGGCTGTTGCCCCGCAGGCGATCATCAACCAGATGTCCAAGGTGCAGCAGCACTCAATAAGCCATCCGACCACATTTGCCATGTATGGCGGGGTTGCCGCCCTCACCTGCGACCAGTCCTGTGTTGAGACGATGCGAAAGGAGTTTCACCGAAGGAGAGATTACCTTGTCCAGGAGCTGCTCCTGATGGGCTACACTGTCGCTCCTGCCGAAGGGGCATTCTATGCCTATGTGAATACCGGTGGAGATGATATCGGAACTGCACGGAAGTGGCTTGAGAAGGGGCTCGTGGCAGTTACCCCCGGGTCTGCATTCAATACACCAGGATGGCAAAGAATTTCCTATGCGACCTCCATGGGACACCTCCAGGAAGCGGTGCGCCGCATTAAAAGCCTCACCTGATCTCTCATCCTTTTTTCATTGTCATCGCTCGTTCACGTAGCAGCATCCTGACCGTCACTGTCCCTTTTTCATGGTATGCAACTTTAGGAAAGGATAACAACCGGCAGTACCAACACGATCAGGGACGGCATCACCGCCCTTTTTATTGCATCCACACTTCTCGAGATCATCCCAGTGTCACTGCGAAGGAGAGATAAGGGATGGAATGCCACCTTGATCCGGGTATACCCTGATCAGGCACAATGCCCGTTCTCAGGGGAAACGGCGGCCAGGGGGAATGAGCATGATCACCATCTACAAGACCGGTCCGAAAAATGGTCTTGAGACCATCACCACCTTCGAGAGCGGTGCCTGGGTACATGTGGTCAGTCCCAGCCAGGCCGAGATCGAGGACCTGGTCTTGCGCTTCAGCATCCCCCCCGATTTTTTTACCGATCCGCTCGATGTTGATGAGAGAGCCCGAATCGAACGGGAGGAAGGAAATACCCTGATCGTGCTCCGGACACCCCGACGTGAGGCTACAGAGGCCGATATCCCCTTCACCACGCTTCCGATCGGTATCATCCTCACGCAGGGGCTTGTTATCACGGTCACCCTGACCGAGGTTGACGTGGTCCAGGAGTTCCTGAACGGGAAGGTCCGTAACTTCTCGACCATGAACCGGACTCGGTTTGTGATCCTGCTCTTCCTCCGCACCTCCTTGATGTTCCTCCGGTACCTTAAGGATATCAACCGGACCACCGCAGCGATTGAGAACGACCTTCACAAAGCCCTCCGAAATGAACAGCTGATCCGGCTGCTCAACATGGAAAAGAGCCTGGTGTTCTTCATCACCTCCCTCCGGTCGAATGCCCTGATGCTCGAGAAGTTCAATACCTCGGGCTGCATGAAGATGGATGATGACGACCGGGACATCTTCGAGGAGGTGGTGATTGAGAACAAGCAGGCGATCGAGATGGCAAACATCTATACCAGCATCCTGACCGGGACAATGGATGCTTTCGCCTCCATCATCTCGAACAACCTGAACGTGATCATCAAGCTCCTCACCACTGTCACTATCATCCTGATGATCCCGACCCTCGTGGCGAGCATCTACGGGATGAACGTCGAATTGCCGTTCCAGCATAACCCTTATGCCTTCCTTATCGCGATCGCGTTCTCGATTATCGCATCCGTGATCGGCATAGTATTTTTCTGGAGAAAGGAGTTCTTTTAAGGCTCTTCGCTCTTCTCTTGGTTTAAAAATGATGGAACGGATGAAGAGTGGGGGTGTCCGGCCCACACCCCACCATACGATAAACGCGCCTTTCCTGTGCGCCCAATGGCAGCACATTGACCCACTTTAGTGGCCACCGCGACTCGGCCTTCCCTAATAAAGGAGCGAGGAGGATCTTCTAAAAGGTTTTTGAGTGAAAAACCTGTTTTCCCCCTCAATTCCCAGAATAATCAGGTGTCCGCTGGGGAATGTTGATAGACTTTCACATCAAAAATTACTCCGATTCATATGAAAGGGATGCTACCATACCTCCTCTTTCGCCCTGACACATTTTTCAGTGAGCGGATGAAGGAGCCCGAGGACCTGAAAATTCCCGGAATAATCGTGGTGATTGGGGCAATCATCTCCGCAGTGACAGCTTACCTGATGTCCGGGGTCTATTCAGGTCTGTTCTCTGCTGCTGCAGGAGAGGGAATGGCCTCGATGATGGGGGCTTTCAGTGCACTCTCTGCATTTTTTGCCTTCCTGATCCTCTGGTGGATCATCTTTGCGGGGATATTTTATCTCCTCTCCATGGCTTTTGCAGGGAACGGCACGTTCAGGAGAACCCTTGAATTCACTGGGGATGGTCTTGTCCCGGTCATCATTGGGTTGATCATCTCCGCCATTGTCTCCCTCTATTATATTCCCCTGGTGGAAGTGCCGGTCATCTCGAACATCCAGGATCCCGCTGCTGTGCAGCGTTTTATGAGTGATATCCTGACGGATCCGGCCTTCCGCGAGTTTACCCGGATCTCGGCGGTGATATCGGTCATCTTCCTTGCATGGAGTGCAAACCTCTGGATTTTCGGCATCAGGCATGCCAGGAACCTGACCGTTCGGAATGCCGCAATCGTGGTTCTTATCCCGGTAGCCATTTTTGCGATCTATACGCTCTATACTGCATTTGTCGGAATGCCGTTCCTGGGAGGTCCATAATGAAAACAGGAATTCTCCTGGTCCTGTTCGGATTGATCGCCTTCTCCCCCTTCATCTCCCTTGCAGGCGCCCAGCAGGCCGGGGAGGGTGCAGCCCAGGTCACGGTCTCGAGCGTTGACCTCAACCCTGGTGTCTTCTTTGAGGGTGATACAGGGATCGTCATGGTAGAGATCATCAATAACGGGCTGGAAAGCGTCGCAATACGGAGGGCAACGATGTATGATGCAGACATCTCCATCCTGTCCAGTTCCTATGACACCACGACCACAGTCGGTGCCGGGAACCGGATGCAGTTCACCTTCACCATAAAGGCGGACGTCCCTCCCGGGATTTATTACCCCAGTTTCTCCCTCGACTTCCGGGATGCCGGGTACCTCCGTTATCCCGTCCAGGTCCGCGTGGAGAATGACCCGATCGAGATCTCTGTCCTGCATAAACCTGATACCTACAGTGCCGGGAGGAAGGAGCAGATCGACATCATGGTGGGAAACCCGAGGGATAATGCCGTCGGGAGTGTGATCGTCCACTTCCGGGGGACGTCCCTCGACCCGGCCCCCTCAAGTTACTTTATCGGGACCCTGGACCCTGATAAGGCCCAGAAGATCTCCTTCAATATCACCCCGGCAGAGCCCACCAGCCTGGAGATCGCTGCCGATTACAAGAACGGGATCAATCCCCATTCTTCGATGGTCACGCTCCCGATCGTCTTTGGGGAGTCCAAGAGACAGGCCGATCCGATCCTCTCGAATATTCTCGTCGAATATGAGAACGGGAAGTACACCCTTACCGGGGATGTCACCAACGCCGGTCTCGAAGTGGCAAATTCGGTGGTGCTCTCTGCTGGGGAAGGGGCAGAGCCAGTGAACCCTTACCGTGAGTATGTCGTAGGCTCCCTCCAGCCGGATGATTTCTCCAGCTTCGAGCTCACCTTCCTTGCCGAGAATACCAGTAAAGTCCATATGAACGTAGCGTATCGTGACGTCGACGGCAATCCCTATCAGCGGACCACTCCTGTAGTCATCCCGCCAAAGAACAATGCCAGGGAGGACTCACCTGGTATTGCCCCTGCCATGATCGCTGTCATCCTTGTATCGGCTGCTGTAATCGGGGGGGCTATCTGGTACTCATGGAAGAAACGATAGACCCGGAGTGTGACGGTGACACCATCATCCGGTTCCGCGAGGTGACGAAGGTTTACCCTCTTCCCGGCGGGGATGTGGTGGCACTCGACAAGGTGAGCCTTGACATCGGCAAAGGGGATTTTATTGCCATCATGGGACCCTCGGGCTCGGGCAAATCTACCCTGCTCAACCTGATGGGCTGCCTTGATACCCCGACGGCAGGGACCCTCTGTATCAGGGGAAAAAACATCCGCGGCATGAGCGATGAGGATCTGACGATCCTCAGGCGTGACTATCTCGGTTTCATCTTCCAGCAGTTCAACCTCCTGCCGCTACTGACCGCTCTTGAGAATGTGCAGTACCCGTTGATCCTCAAAACAGGTAGCCGGGAATGCAGGGAACGCTGCAGGGTAGTGCTCAATGCGATGGATCTTGATGAGTCGCTCTTCTCACACAAACCAAGTGAGATGTCCGGGGGGCAGCAGCAGCGTGTCGCCATAGCGCGCGCACTGGTCAACGACCCGGAGATCCTCCTTGCCGATGAACCGACCGGAAACCTCGATACAAAGACCGGCGCAGCTATCATGCATCTCCTCGATGATCTCAACAGGGACCGGGGAAAGACGATCATCATGGTCACCCATGATCCCTCGATAGCAGAATACGCCCACCGGGTGATACGGATCGTTGACGGGAAGATATCATGATACTCCGGAGCTGCAGGAGAATCCGGAGGAGGTGACGGGTATCCATGCATTCCCTGATGTTCTTTGAGCTTGCACAACGGAATGTCCGGCTCCACTGGCTCCGTTCGCTTCTCGCCATCCTCGGTATCATCATCGGTGTCGTGACCATCGTATCGATGGGGATCCTCGGGAACAGCCTGGTCCTTGCCATCTCGGACAGCCTCTCCACAGTCGGTGATTCAATCATCGTGACTCCCCATGTTGGCGGCATGGGGTTTGGAGGATCGCAGTCCTCAAACCTCCTCTCTGACCGCGATGTGGAACAGATCCGGCGTGCAGCTGCCCCCCATGTCACCATCCCCGTGTATTCGGGTAGTTCGCGGATGAAGATCGGCTCAGAGGACACGGTGGGGACGATATATGGCCTTAAACCCGATGATATCCCCGTCCTGCTCGAAGTTGACCAGGGATCCTATCTCCGGGGTGCTTCCGGCGCCATGGTAGGAGCCACGTTTGCCGAAGAGAATGAGATCAAGGTCGGATCCCGGATCAGCCTTGGGGAGATGGGTTCGGTGCGGGTCGTCGGAATCCTCAAGGAGCGGGGCATGGGCTTTGATATCAACCCTGATTTCGGGATCGTGGTCGAAGATCAGTGGTTCAAACAGGCGTTCGGGCAGGAGGAGTACAACCAGGTCATTGTCAAGGTAAACGATCTGAATAAGATTGAGGAGGTCAAGGACTCCATCGACCGAACGATGAACCGCAAGGAAACAGTGGTCGATGTGATCGATACGAGGGCAATCCTTGAAACGATCCTGACCACGTTCGGCCAGATATCCACGTTCACGACCGTCATCGGGGGGATATCCCTCATCGTTGCAGGGGTGAGCATCCTGAACATCATGCTGATGTCGGTCACCGAGCGGATCAAGGAGATTGGTGTCATCCGGAGCATCGGAACGCAGAGAAAGGAAGTGCTGCGCATGTTCCTGTACGAAGCCCTCATTCTCGGCCTGATCGGGAGTTCCATCGGAGGGGCTCTCTCAATCATAGGCGGTTATGCCGTGAGCATGGTGATGCTCCAGACCACCGAATACCTCTTTGTACCGTCCAGTCTCGTCTATATCGTGTACGGAGTGGGGTTCGGCCTCGGGACCAGCCTCATATCCGGATTATACCCCGCGTGGAAGGCATCGAACCTGAACCCGATTGAAGCGCTCCGGCATGAGTGATGGCCGCTTCATAGCCCCGTCCTGGAAAAGGAGAGAGATCTGATGCAATGGCAGATTGCCATTGCACCAGCCGGGATCCCCTTGGAGTTGTTTCAGTCTGCTTCGGACGGCAAAGACCTGGAATAATCTGGGATAGTCAGACGGGGATCTCATTCTTCTCTAAGATTTACCCTGTTCTTCCTGATCCTTTCCTCTGGAAACATTTTCATCGGCAATTCCTCGACTTGATGTTCAGGAAGGTTGAAGGAAAAGAGATGGTCGGGATTACCAGTTCAGGAGCAGGGTTTTTGTCCGGGTATAGGTATGGTATGCAGCGATCCCATTCTCCCTTCCAATCCCGCTCTCTTTCACTCCGCCGAAAGGAACCTCAGGCGGGATGGTGAGATGACGGTTCACCCATACCACCCCGGCCGCAACGGATGAGAACACCTCATGGACCACGGAAAGGTCGTTGGTCCATATGGAGGCTCCAAGACCGTACGGGGTTGAGTTGGCTTTTGCTATGGCAGTTTCAAGATCATTAACCGGCACAACCGGCAACACCGGCCCGAACACCTCCTGCTGGAGGAGGATACATTCCGGGGTCGTGTCGATTACCAGGGTCGGTGCATAGAAGAATCCTTTTCCATGGGTGCCCCCGGTCATGACGTTTCCTCCGGTGAGAATGGTGCCCTGCCCCTTCTTTTCGACGGTATTGACAAAAGACATCACATTATCCAGTTGAGGCTTTCCGGACAACGGACCCATATCACTCCCTGGATCCAGACCGTTCCCCACCCTGATCGCCTCCACCTTGTTCTTCAGCCTCACAACAAACTCTTTTGCTATATCGTGATGCACATACAGCCGCTTTACCGCGGTGCAGGTCTGGCCGGCATTGTAGAACCGTCCCTTTATGACGCCGGATACTGCCTTCCCGATATCAGCATCCTTCCAGACGATCATGGGATCAGACCCCCCCAGTTCAAGGGAGATATCCTTCAAATGAGACCTCGCAAGTTCCTGAATCCTGAACCCGGTTGCCCTGTCCCCGGTAAATGAGATCTTCCTGATGGCAGGGTGCCGGGCGATCCCCTCCCCCACCACCTCGCCTTTCCCGGTGACCACGTTCAGTACCCCGGGTGGGAGACCGGATCGCTCAAGGGACGAGGCGAGGGAGAGGCAGGTGAGCGGGGCAGAGGACGAGGGCTTGAAGACGAGGGTATTTCCCGCAAGCAAGGCAGGTGCCACTTTCCAGCCCATAATGATGGCAGGCATGTTCCATGGGATGATGGCCCCGCATACCCCAATGGGCTCCCTTTTTACCAAGGCATCACCCAGAGATCCCAGGGCGATAAAGTCTCCATTCATGGCACCCGATATTCCGGCAAAGAACTCGAGAATATTGGCAAATCCGCGGATCTCGTCCACAGCATCCCTGAGCGGCTTTCCCTGTTCCATAGTGAGCAGCCGGGCGAGTTCCTGGTGCTGTTCCCGGACATTTCCCGCAGCCCGGTACAGGATCAACCCCCTCTCCCGGACGGTCTTTTTACCCCAGCTGTCAAAGGCTGCCTGGGCAGCGCTGACTGCCTCATCCACCTCGTGAAGCGTTCCCTCGGGAACCTGGTCGATCACCTCCCCCGTGGCAGGGTTGATCACCGGTATCCAACGCTCATCTGCAGAGGATATCTCTTTTCCTCCGACCCTCATCTGCATGGAGAGAGGGTGTACGTTCATCCTATTTACCGTACCGGGACGTTACCGTTACAAGAGAGGAACCGATGCAGCCTGCAATGATCGCAAGAACCATTTTACCCCCCCTAATTCAATATCCGAGCTGAGGTGTGATAGTTGAGGATAGGGATGCTCGGAGATACCCACGATAATCTTCCCCATATCAAAAAAGCGGTGAAGGTGCTGAACCGTGAGGCTGCAGATCGGTATCTCCACACCGGGGACTTCATCTCCCCGTTCGTGATCCCGGTACTGGCGACCCTTGCAGGGGAAGTCTCTGGGGTGTATGGGAACAATGACGGTGATCATGATCTCCTCCGGCAGCGGTGCAGGGAGACAGGAAATGTCAGTATCGCCGGCACTTTTTCCGAGTTCCACGCTGACGGGGTAAGGATTGCTCTCCTGCATGGCCATGAGGGTGCCATTCTTGATGTCATAGTCGAGAGTGGACTATACGATGTCGTGGTGCACGGGCACTCGCACCGGGCAGGAATTGCCGAGAAAGGCCCGACCCTTGTGATTAATCCCGGGGAAGTATGCGGATACCTGACAGGATCTTCCACCTGTGCCATGTACGACACCGAACGCAGGGAAGGCTGGATCATCCAGATCTGAAACCGGGAGAAATAGCACAGGTTCATAGGTGATTACGACTAACAATTCATCTCATGCACAGAAGGTACGGGATCATCGTCGGGTTCATTGTTTTTCTGGTAATTGCATTCATTCCGCTGGATCCCGTGACCTTTCCTTATCCCGCTCAGCTCGCAGCAGCAGTGACCGGTCTGATGGTGGTCTGGTGGATCACTGAGGCGATTCCGCTCTACGCTACCGCACTTGTTCCCCTGGTCCTTTTCCCGATTCTTGGGATCCTTTCACCCAAAGAAGCGGCGGTCTCCTATGCGGATCAGACGGTTTTCCTGTTCATGGGCGGGTTCTTGATCGCCGCGGCCATGATGCGGTGGAACCTTCACCGACGCATCGCCCTCAATGTGATCAGCCTTGCCGGTTCGGGGACAAAGAAGCTTGTGCTGGGGTTCATGGTTGCTACCGCGTTTATCTCGATGTGGATCTCCAATACCGCCACGGCAATGATGATGATCCCGATCGCCCTCGCCCTCGTCACAACCCTTCTCCCGGGAGTCTTGACTGATAAAAACAGTGAAAAGGGTGGTGAGCGACAGTTCGCTACCTGCCTTCTTCTTGGAGTCGCATATGCCGCCACCATCGGGGGAATGGCTACCCTTATCGGTACTCCGCCAAACGGGATTCTTGTCGCTCAGTTGTCGAGCATTTTTCCTGCTGCGCCAGAGATTGATTTCTTCTCATGGATGATTTTTGCAGTGCCCTTTATGGTCATATTCCTGTTTATCGCCTGGTTCTGGCTGACATCGGTCACCCACCGGCATATGCCGAAGGTGATATCAGGGAGCAGGGATATGATCGGGCATGAGCTGAGCGATCTCGGCCCGCTCAAATCAGGAGAGAAATGGACACTCCTGATCTTCCTTTCTGTCGCCCTTGCCTGGATATTCAGGACCCCAAAGGAGATTGGCTCTCTCGTAATCCCGGGAATTACCACCTATATTCCCGGGATCACCGACGCCACCATCGCAATCTGCGGTGCATTGATCCTTTTCATGCTTCCCGTTGATACGAAAAAAGGGATCTTCACCCTCGACTGGGAATCAGCGAAAGGAATACCCTGGGGGATCCTCATCCTATTTGGAGGAGGGATTTGTCTCTCGGAAGGAATTATTGCAAGCGGGCTTGCCGAGGTAATCGCCAATTCGTTCACCCTCCTTGCCGTGCTCCCGCTGATCGTGATCATTCTCCTCATCTCTCTCTTTATCACCTTTCTCAATGAGGTGGTCTCAAATACCGCAATGGCATCGATCATGGTCCCACTGATGGCAATCACATCGGTATCAATGGGCATCAATCCACTGATGTTGATGGTTCCGGCAGCCCTTGCCTCGTCGCTTGGCTTCATGCTCCCGGTCGGAACTCCTCCGAATGCGATCGCTTATGGGACGGGGTACCTGTCTACCAGGGAGATGGCCCGGGCGGGTCTTGCCCTGAATGTCATCGGGTGTATCCTGATCACGGTTTTTATGACCCTGGTCATCCCCACCGTACTCGGAATCTCGCCTGAGCTCCCCGCATGGGCTGTTATTCCCACGAAGTGAACCGCGAGAGAGTGGCAGCCATTGCCGAGAGGAGGGAAATAACCCATTCTTTCTGCAAAGCAGTTCCTGAATACCCCATAGAAAGGGTGAGGCAGTCACGGAAGGTCGAGGCCGCAAGGCAGAGTCCTGGTGGGTATTCAACCGGCCCCAGCATCCATGCATCCCTTACCGGAATACCATAGTCAACGACTCCTTCAGGGATGACGCCCAGGTTGGTGAAGAAGGGATTTTTTCCGGAAAGTCCCTGCCGTGTCTTCCCCTCCATCTCCGCCAGTTTTTCCTCCACCTTCCAGAATCCCTTATCAAATTCCGTTTCAAGGAGTGCCGCGGCGCCGATCCCGGCATGACCTGATTTGCATGATGCCATCAGGGTATGGATATGGCGGACAACATCGGTCGGATCAATATGATCCGGGATCATCACTGGCAGTTCGAATGCGACGGAAAAGTTCGAGAGAGCATGGTGAAAACTAAGAGCCTGATAACGTCGCAGGTCAATCGAGGTGAGCACAGGATTGCAGGTATTGGGTAGTGGCGGTGCCATTTTCGCTAGTGCTAGAATAAATGAAGCGAGGAGGAGGTCGTTGATTGTGACTGAATGATTACGCGCAAATTGACGAACAGAGGAGAACCCCGGTTGTCCAATGGTCTGTTTTACGTACTGCCCTTCCCCAACGTTCAAGGACTCGAAGGGAATATTCCATGCCCCCTCCCGCTTCCTAATCCGTCGGGCGGCGGTAGCCAGTTCGTCTCCTGAAAACAGGGAGAGGATGCTCTTCAGGGAGCGATCATGCGGACTTCCCAGAGGGGGGTTCATTCCTTTCCCTGTTCCGGAACGATACAGGTTTGCGAGGAGGCTCCCAAACGATTTCACCCCATAAGCATCGGTCATGGTATGGTTGAACGAGATGCAGAGCAGATCGTTATCTGATCGGATCAGCCGTACCCGGCACATAGGACCCTTCAGGGGATCGAGCGATGATCCCAGGAGGCTGGAAAGGGCTATGTCCGGATGTGCGGTTGTGATGACATCCCAAGAAGGGGTATCGGACCCGGGGAAGGCAGGTTCGAAGAAGGGGGAGTCACCCGGGGAAAACTTTGCGATTGTGAGGACTTCGGCAGCCATGGCCTCCCTGACAGCCTGTTCCAGTGTAGGTAAATCAACTGCTCCTTCAAATTGGATAACAAGATGAATCATCTGGTCCCATATCGTCTTCAAAAGAAAGTTCCACTGGTCATTTATCGATGCGGGAATGCGCCAGCTATCCCCTTCCTGCCGGTGCTGATCTTCCGCTGCCTTCTGTTCAGCCACTGCGGATACCTCCCATAGAGTAGTCTGGAGGATACATCAATCCCTTTGATGGACTTACGCCACCTTTACCGGTTTTTTACCCCATTATCAAAGAGCAATCCGACTCTATAATACGCTAAAGTATACAACAATGTATATATCTGTACAATACATATCGACATTCATGCAGACAAAAATCATCCTTGATGAAGAGGAGATGCCAAAGCGCTGGTATAACATCCAGGGGGATCTCCCGTCACCACTGGATCCTCCACTCAATCCCCAGACAAAGAATCCTGCAACCCCCTCTGACCTTGCCGCGATATTCCCCATGGAGCTGATACGGCAGGAGATGAGTGCTGACCGGTACATTGACATTCCAGGGGAAGTACAGGACGTCCTCCGTCTCTGGAGGCCGACCCCGCTCTACCGGGCAACCCGGCTCGAGAAAGCCCTGAAGACCCCGGCAAAGATCTATTACAAATGGGAGGGTGTCAGCCCGGCAGGGAGCCATAAACCCAACACCGCGGTTCCGCAGGCATATTATAATATGAAGGAAGGGGTGGAGCGGATCGCCACCGAGACTGGTGCAGGCCAGTGGGGATCGGCGCTTGCATTCGCCACCATGCTCTATGATATCCAGTGTAGTATCTACATGGTCCGGTCGAGTTATACCCAGAAACCATACCGGAAGTCCATGATGAACGTATGGGGTGCCGAATGCATCCCGAGCCCGAGCACGAAAACGAATGCAGGGCGGGCGATGCTCGAGAAAGATCCAGATACCCCCGGGAGTCTTGGCGTCGCGATATCAGAAGCGGTTGAGGATGCAGCGACGCATTCCAATACGCACTACTCCCTTGGCTCCGTGCTCAATCATGTCTGTCTTCACCAGACGATTATTGGCCTCGAATGCCGCGCACAGCTTGCATCGGTGGAATCCTATCCCGATATTGTTATAGGTTGTGTTGGTGGCGGATCCAATTTTGCGGGAGTCTCGTTTCCCTTTGCCGGTGACAAGCTCATCGGGAAGCATCCCGAGGTCGAGATCATCGGCGTTGAACCTGCATCCTGCCCGACGCTGACCAAAGGACTCTACGCGTATGATTATGGTGATGAGGCGGGTCTGACTCCTATCATGAAGATGTATACGCTCGGACACGATTTCATTCCCCCCTCCATCCATGCAGGTGGCCTGAGGTATCACGGCGATTCACCAATCGTGTCAAGGCTCGTCCATGACGGCGTGATGAGAGCTGTCTCTTACCATCAGAGCGAGGTCTTCGACGCAGCCCAGACCTTCGCGAGGAGTGAAGGGTTCATCGTTGCCCCGGAGACCTCTCATGCGGTCAAAGCAGCGATCGATGAAGCCCTGAAATGCCGGAAGAGCGGTGAGGAGAAGACGATCCTGTTCAACGCATCCGGGCATGGCGACTTTGACATGTCAGCGTATGATGCCTACTACGCAGGAAATCTGTCCGATTATGAATATCCGGACAGCCTGATACGGGAAGCCCTCAGCAGGCTTCCGAAAGTTCCATGAGGATTCCCCTCCTCCTCCATCTCCATGGACAAGTAACTCCGCACTCGTAGTCCTTGCATGACTGTCACTATTGGATTCCTGGTCAATCCCATTGCGGGAATGGGTGGTGCCGTTGGCCTTAAGGGGACCGATGGTCTTCTGTCTGAAGCCATCAAGAGGGGAGCCCGGCCGGAAGCAGGGAACCGGGCCCTCGTGGCACTGCGGAAGCTCAAGGGTGCCCCCCTCCGTTTCCTGAGCTGTTCGGGACCGATGGGGGAAGACCCTCTCAACGTTGCCGGCATCACCGGGTTTGAGGTGGTATACCAGACACCACACCCCACTACCTCAGAAGATACGAGACGTGCCTGTGCAGTATTCGAAGTACACGGGGTCGACCTGATTCTGTTCTGCGGCGGTGACGGTACAGCACGGGATGTCTATGATACGGTCCTTGACCGTATCCCTATACTGGGAATTCCGGCTGGAGTGAAGATGTATTCAGCCGTCTTTGCCATTACGCCCGAATCAGCAGCTGCTATTATCCTCAACCTCTCACAGTCGGTCCGGCATATGAGGGACGCAGAGATAGTTGATGTGGATGAGGAAGCATACCGCGATGGTGATCTCAGGACCCGGCTCCATGGCTATGCACAGAGCCTGTATCTGCCTGGACTGGTCCAGGGGACAAAACAGGTCCTGGAAGACCAGGACGAAGACCGGGCCAAAGAAGGCATCGGGAGGTTTCTTGCCGAAGTGATCCTGGGGACCCCCGATATTTTGTATCTTATCGGGCCTGGGAGTACCACAGGGGCGATAGCGCGTGAATTTGGAATTCCAAAAACCATTCTTGGATTTGATGCCGTGAAGCAGGGGAGGCTTGTTGCATCAGACCTGAATGAAGAAGAGATAATCCGGCTGCTTGAGAGGGAGAAAAAATCCCGGCTGATCGTGAGTATCATTGGAGCCCAGGGATCCGTCCTGGGCAGAGGTACCCGGCAGGTCAGCCCCAGGGTGATCCGGATGATTGGGATCGAGAACATTATCGTTGTTGCCACCCCGCACAAACTGTCTGAGACCCCGGTCCTTTTTGTCGACACCGGGGACGAGGCACTTGACAGGGCTTTCGGGCCGCATATTTCAGTGATATCGGGGTACCAGATCGCGCAGAGGAAGCGGATTGGGGTGCTGACAACGCAGGAGTGAATCCCCCCCCTTTCGCCCCTGTGACTTCATGGAGTTCCTCTCTCCAGGTCTGATCCTATCCCCTACCGTCAGCATGACCGGATCACTTACCGGGCCAGGATATTGGTCCCTGGGTGTATAACCTGCTTTCGTGCGATGGTCGGCAGCCAGGGAAGGGGGATGGTCGATGACACACCATCTGCTCTCTCGATAGTGCATGCTGTGGGGGGCCCTGTCTTCCCTCCCGTTTAACCCCGGAGCATGTCAGCTGAAGGGGTCAGAACGGTGGGGACTGACCATTGTGCTGAGGGAGGAGGTTGAGAACAAACATGGGGGGAAGACAGAGTCGTAAGATCAACTGTTGAGCTGGAAAAGAGTGGAGTCTGGTCATCCCTTCCGGGGGCAGGATTGTGTGCAAGCTAACCCATTCATCATGCAAGGTCCCCCTGGTCCAGGTACATTTTCCTTCAATCGGGGACCCCGGCCCTTACCCATTCATCAGAAGGGGTTACTCCTCCCTGATCGTGAATCTCCATTGGCAGAACATGTCGGGAGGATGGGGATCGGGAGGGGCAAAGAGACACTCGACGACGATCCTCTCATCAATCTCCCGGGCGAAACTGGTAAATTCCGCCCGGTGCATCTCCCTGCAGACATATTCGGAGAGCCCCCTGCGAAGGCGTGCCTCCTGGGTTGGACAGGAGGGCACCCGGATGATCACCTCACCAGGCTTCTCTTCTATCTCGTAGTCAACAATAATCGCCCAGGGAAAGAGCCGCAATGCCCTGACAAATCCGGTGAGTCCCTTCTCGGTGATACCGAACCGATTCCTGATGTCCTTTGCAGCCATCGATGCAACACGGCCCCAGACCTTTTCATTCAGCGACTCGGCAACAGGCTGGCCGAACTCATCGGTACAATAGAGGAACCAGAATGCATCAACGACACGGTAGTGCCAGAGGAGAAACTCGATATATTCGTGTTTCTCCCTGGCATTCATCTGGTCAAATCGTTCGAGGTTCATGAGATCTCCGTTTTCTGTTCAGAAGGAATGTGAGGATACTTCCGGTGGTTCAGGAGATCCATCCCTTCCGGACCCATGCATCGTATTCGTCCTGCCTCCACTCGCGGTTCTCCTCCACGATCCGTGCGAAAAAAGCCCGGTTCTCCCCGATGATCGCGGACTGTCCGGGATATGGCACCTGTGTCCGTATGGCCAGGGTGAGCATCGCGCCCAGGTTCCGCGCTCGCTCCTCCGCTCCGAACAGGGAATCGGGATCATCCCCGGTTGCTACGCTGATCCCCTCAAGTGCAAGTATGCCAAGGTAGTTGAGGACATGGTTCAGGTAGGAGACGACCTCCTCTCCCCCGGAACTCCAGGTTGTCGCGACAGCACACCCATACTTCCCTGAGAGCGTCTGGTAATGGATGGCATCAGCCAGCCGGTCGATGAAGACCTTCATCTGGCCGGTGACGTGATCGATATAGACCGGCGAGCCGAGCACAATTCCATGGGCGGCAATCATCCGCTCATAAAGGAACGGGAAATCGTCTGTATGCACGCAGGCTCCTGTCAGCGAACAGCTCTCGCATGCGGTACAGGCTTCGATCCGGAGCGAGGTCAGATCGATCAGCTCAGTCTTTGCCCCTGCAGCCGCAGCACCGGCAAGGACCCATTGCAGGAGCATGCGGGTCCGGCTCCTCATCTCGCGGGGGCTCCCGCTGATGCCGATGATAAGGAGATCCTCTCCCGGACCTTTCATACTCTGTATCAGTGCAGGTACCGCTCCACCGTCCATGACTGCTCCTTTTATGTTATTCTGCTCCGGGATCTTCCTGCCAGAGCCCGAATGGATTTCCTTCCGTGTCAGCGCAGATCGCGAGGTGGCCAAACCCTGGCACCTGCGTTTTTTGCATTACCATCGATCCGCCCAGTCGCTTCACTCTCGAGGCATATTCATCGATATCAGGGACACCAAAATAATTCATGATCCGCTGGTCCGGGCTCCCCCGTTTTCCCATACCCCCTCCGGTTGCCGGTTTTCCCTCGAGGTCGCGGGTCTCTATCAGGTAGAAATCGGGAAAACCGGGCGGGGCGGTGAAGGTCCATCCGAAGAGCCCGGAATAGAATGCCCGTGCCCTTGGGACATCATCTGCCGGTACATCAAAGTGAACAATGGTAGGCATACTGATTCACGAAGTGATACTCATGCAGATCCCGTATTATGTTTTTCCCCTCATGCTGCTTCAATCATCAATTCCAGGCCGGGAGGGGGGAAGAAGGGTATCGTATCGGGTCATGAAGACCTAGTCTTCTGGCCTGATCGACAGGGAGGCCCTATCTCTTTCCGATGGCGGCACAGTAGAGAACAAACTCCTCTTTTCCATCGAGCCCCAGCAGTTCAGCCATGAGTTCGTCATCATAAGCCCCGATGGCACAGGCCCCGCACCCCACCTGCTCTGCGGCAAGATAGAGATTCTGGCAGGCATGTCCGGCATCAAGGTGGACGAGCCGGTATGCCCGTTCGGAATACCTCCAGGCCATCCGGTAGATGACCGTTGACCAGAGAAAGGTGACTGCTGAGGAGCGCACAAAAGCCTGGCCCAGACAGGCCGCCATCACTTTGTCGGTGATCGAAAGGTCGGCATCGATCTCGATGAGTGAATGGGAGAACGGTACATACCGATAGAGGCCGGGGGGAAGGGAGGTCACCCGGTTGATGAGCAGGTAGGTTTCAAGGGCATGGCGCCCCCCTGCAGAGGGAACGTTTCTCAGGGTATAGAACGGGTCCACGACCTGCACAATGCCCTGGGTGCACCAGAGGAGATAGGACAGTTCCTCGATACTGATCGGCTCTTTCTGGTAATGGCGAAGGGAGCGCCTCGCCTCGATTGCGTGACGGAGATCCATAGGATTTACGGTAATGGTCCCGGGCCTGGGCAGGGGGATGTACTGGGCCCCTTTGGGAACAGCTTTCGCAAGCGGTGGAGGCGTCTTTTTCATGTTCTGATCGGAGGGAGAGAGATGGTCATACTGCGTGAGTTCCATGAAGGTGGCGCCTGTCGGCTGCATAGCGAGTGGTTGCTATGTGACCGGATATAAAGAGACCGATTGGACGAACCTGTTCTCCTCCTGTTCCCGACCGATCCCACCGTTCCCACCGATCCTCATAAGTCTCTTCCAGCCAGAGCGTATATGATCCAAAAAAATGCCTCCAGCCCTGGCATCGCTCCCGGTGCTGCTGACCTATCTCTTCGAAGCGGTCGTACTCCTTACCCTGGGGATTCTCCTTGCCAGCATCCTCGTTGAAACAGGCATCTTCTCACGGTTGAACGGTCTTACGAGGCCGCTCTGCCGGATCTCCGGACTTTCCCATGAATCTACCACCTCCCTCCTTGCCATCTTCATCAATCCCATGGCGGGAAAGGCTATGTACGCAGGCTTTTACTATGATGAAAAGGTCGGAAAAGAGGAGATCATCCCCACGCTCGTGATGAGTACCTTTCCAATCGTCCTTGGTGAATCGCTCTTCAGGGTGCATCTGCCCGCAGCAGTGGTCCTCCTGGGGCCGGTCATTGGGACCATGCATGTCCTCCTGAACCTCTTCTCAAGTGCTCTCCAGACGCTTGGTGCCATTCTGTATACGAGACTGGTGCTCCATAAAAAAGTCGCCCAACGCTCCTGTGAGACGACACCGGCTTCCGAAGGAGAAGTCTCCTTCTCCCGCTGTAAGATTGTGGGAGGTATACGGAAAGCATGGCCTCAGCTGATACGAATAATTCCCGTCACCGTCGTAGCTGTGCTCATATTTACCATTCTCACCGTCTATGGGGTCATGGACCTGATCGGGATCTTCTTTGAGCCGATTCTCGGTGCCATCGGCCTGCCGGGCGAGAGCTCAACAGCCCTGGTAGCCCAGATCCTCCGCTCATATGCCGGGTATGCAGTAGTGGCCTCACTGGTGAACACCGGGATCCTCGTGGTCAAGACTGCCCTGATGACCCTGCTCGTCGGATCCATGATGGTGATAACCCTCATCTACCTGCGGTATACCCTGCCGCTCAATCTCTCCCTTTTTGGAACATTCGGCCTCAAGATAACGGCGGTCTCCTATACCTGCAGCATGACTGCGAAACTGATCACGCTGGGCCTCGTGATCCTCCTTTTATGAGAGACATCTTGGCGTTTGCCCGTTCAGAACCGAAAATGAAGGGGGGAACGTCCCCTTTCCCCTGGCAAATCCCTGGCTCGGTTCATCCAATCCCCATTGCTTTCCCTGAACAATGCAGGAGTGGCAATGGGACCGAGCCCTCTGCTTATTCTTCGCTCGTTCCCGCATCAACAAAAAAGGAGATCATTCAGACAATCCGGATCTCACGGGGCCCTCTTCCCTGCAAAGAGAACGGCCAAGGCTATCACTGCAATAACCGCCACATTGCTAATCCCTGGTCCTGCTCTAGTAGGTGACGGTATTGCATGGCTCTCTGAAGGGACCGGGGGTGAAGAGTGTGTTTGCGGGAGTTCGAGAACGCGGGTAACGACCGTCTCTGAACCGGGAACAACCTCCCCCTGATTGTTCAGCTCAAGGACCCTGAGAACTGTAATTGGATCTCCTGCTCCATCTGTGGGGACTGTTCCTTTCAGGGTGACATCCACTTCAACATCGCTGCTGAGCGGGTAAGAGAGGAGATACCCGCTGATAAAAACGGTACTTCCGGATTTCTCAAACACCGCAGCCTGGTGCCCGTCAACCAACACCCTGGCATTCCACGCTGCCCTGTCAAGATCGGTTGAGAGGACAAGGCTGTACCCTTCTATATAGGTGGTCGGGCCGGCAGGGACGATCAGGAGCACTGCTGAGGCATTGAGCGGGCTGCCGGGAGGGGTGGCATCGGACGGAGGAATGACGGAGACCTCCTGCAGCGAATAGCTCGCAGAAGAGGGCAGGACCAGAGCGAGGAGAAGGATTCCAAGAACCGGAAAGACTAAGTTTTTCATCAGTGCATCACCAGCTTCGATTGCGATACTTCTGTCCTTCGATGGGTAGGCCGGGACCAAAGCCAGGGCCAGAACCGGAACCCGTGCTTACTCCTCCAGAACGACATCGATATCCTCCTCAAAGAGAAAGAGGTTGTCTATCGTTGTCCCAAGCTCCCTGGCAACGGCATGGGCCAGTTTCAGGGAGGGATTGTATCTCCCCCTCTCGAGGAAAACAATGGTCTCTCTCCTGACTCCTACGGCATCAGCGAGATCCGCCTGGGTCATGTCCCGCCGTGCCCGGTACTCCTTCATTCGCGTCTTCATGGGAAGCACCTTTCTTCTCCCCCGGAACATCGCCTTTCCACAAAGGGATCTGCTGGAAATTACAGGAGGATCAATCTCTATCTGTTGTCTATTTCTCACTACTGTTATAATAATATAACATTATCCAAGGAACAGTCAACCTTGATCTCTGGATATAACCGGAGAACCTACCACAATACTAACCTCACCGTCAATCCAGGCTGGGGCGCCGGAATATTTATACTCGCGGAAGGCAGGTCGGGGTTCAGCGGTGAGCTGCAGCACTCGGTTCTTCTGTGTTTCCTTCGAGGAACATCCTCCATTGTGATAGTTTCTGTTCGTACCTGCACGATGCGTAGGCAGGGCTCGTAGAAGGGAGTCGTCTGCAAAGAAGAGCAGACTCCAAGGGAGTACACCGGACTAACCGTTGAAAAGAGACCCAGGCGGTCCCTCCATTCGTTCCGATAGATCTGATTCGAGAGTGTCCTGCAAGGAATGCCGGTATATCATTGAATACGGGATCGGTGATGTCCCGGTCCATGCTGCCGTTCTGATACCTTCTGGATGCGATCACATCCCACAAGGCAATATGATGATCGGTCAGAAGCCTGGAAAGAGACCGGATGTCGCCCATATCTCCGTTGTTGAGGAGATCGGCCATAATTCTCCAGAACTGGTTATGGGGATTCGCATAATACTGCTGTCTCTGGATAGACATCTTGGAGGGGAAACTGCCAAGTATAAGAACTAGGGGGTCCTCTCCAGCGAGAGGGGGCAGACCATATTCGCGTGGTGTTCCGGGATTATTGGAGATCATCGTTCAATCATGCGATCATGCGAGCTGTGCTGCTTTCCTTCCGGCAACCATCAGAATCGGAATGAGCAGGTAACACCACATGCTCCCTGCAGGATTGATGAACGATACAAAGATCGCAACAATCGTGATGGCAGGTATGGCCAGAGCACGGATCCTTCCTGCGGTATCGAATTGTATCCTCCCTCTCTCCGGCTCGGTATCATTCGTCAGGTTTGCATACTGGTTCCGGATATACAGCCAGATGAGGGTGAGGGCGATACTCGCACAGAGAAGGTTGATGTGGAAAAGGAGGACGGCTTCGAGTACTGCGTTATAGTCCCCAGAAATAGAGGTCGTGAATGGAATCAGCACAATAAAGAACAGGAGGAGAAGATTTATCCAGATCAGCCGATCATCAACGTAGTCGATCGACCGGAGGATCCGGTGGTGGGCAAGCCAGTATCCGGCAATGATGAAGAATGCAATGGAAAAGATAAGAAATTCGGGGAACATATCTGCTATCATGCCGGGGAGGAGCGCAGGGGCGTCCCAATCTGGGACGAGGGGCACGGTCAGACTGATCACAAGCAGTGTCATGGAAAACGCAAAAATGCCGTCACTCAACGCCTCAAGCCTCGATTTTCCAATCCCTTCCTTCCCTGCCACCCCTGGTTCACCAGCCTTTTTTTAAGAATGGGAAGAGCAAGGATATTATTGTCTGGATTTCTTGTTGCAACGGACACATGTCCGGATTCACCTTGGAGAGGGAGATCTCGTTAGAGAACAGATGGGATAGGATCTGGTCTTCCCCGATTAATGGCGCGGCTTCCCCTTTGGGGATGTACGTTTCATTCCCCGTTTTCCATTCCTGGCGTCATATGTCAGTCCACCAGTTCTCCATTACGATGGCCAGGAAGAGAATGACAACAACCGGGGAAAAAAAGGAGATTATTCCCTTGTCTTCGGGGGCTTCATGAGAAGCATGGCTACGAGGATACCCAGAAGGGCCAGGATCAACACGTACGGGAAGACGCCAAGATAATTCCCGGTTGTCGTCTTGATGAATCCTGCAAGCTGGGGACCCGCGATGGCCCCTGCCCCATACGCAAGGAATACAACCCCATAGCACCGGGGATAGTCGCAGGTTCCGAAATAATTTCCGGTTGCCGTGGGAGCAATGGCAAGCCAGCCACCGAGGCAACCCCAGAGGATGGCAAAGGCGAGGATATAGACCGGGACCGATGGCATCTGCCAGAGCAGGCTTGATGCAAGGGCTATCAGAACAAAGGAGAGTATCGCCGTGTTCCTTGGATTGAAACGATCCGTCAGGGCGCCAAAGACCGGTCTGCCGCCGCCATTGAATATGGCAAAGAATCCCACCAGGAGTGTTGCAAGGCCGGTGGCGATTCCTATCTCCGTCCCGACCGGTTTTGCGATGGAGATCGCCATAAGCCCTGCCAGGCACCCGATAAAGTAGCAGAACCAGAGTCCATAGAAGCTGGAAGTCCGGATCATGGCAGACCGGTTGCACTCGCAGAGCTCTTCACCCTTTTTCGGGACAGGGGGTACCCATCCCGCCGGTCTCCAGCCTTCGGCAGGAAAACGGAGCGGTAGTGCCAGGAGGACGATCAGGATCATGAATACGATGCCGAATATCCGGAAGGTGTTCATGACCCCGGTTGTTCCGATAAGGTATCCTGCAATATTTGCGGTGATGAAGGCAGAGAATCCGAAGCCCAGAAGCGTGAGCCCGACCGCAGTCCCACGCCGATCAGGGAACCAGCGGGCAGCAACCGCGACAGGAACCCCATATGCAATACCGACCCCGATGCCACCGATGATTCCGTATACGATGTATAGCATCCAGACCGAGGTAACGGTCGATGCGAGCAGCCATCCGAGGCCGGTCAGTATTCCCCCTATGATGGTTATCTTGCGGGGACCTATGCTCTCGATGTACTTCCCTGTCAGCGTCATCGCGATGGCAAAAAATGCAAGGAATACCGAGAACGGCATCAGGATCTCATTCGCGGTTACCGTCAGCCCAAGCGTATCCTGAAAATAACTGGTCAGCGGTCCGACGAAAACACTCCATGAATAAATCGTGCCGAGGCACAGGTTGATGATCATGCCGACGATCACAAGGCCCCAGCGGCCTCTCTCTGCCGGCATACCGAATAAGGACTCTTCAGGAGCCATTTACTACATACCCCCAGAAAAAATGTGGTTATTCCTCCAGGGTGGAAACATCCCCTGGATCGATCCCCATCTCTTTGGCTTTCAGCACCCGTCTCATGATCTTCCCGGATCTTGTCTTCGGGAGCTTGTCCATGAACTCGATCTCGGAGGGCATTGCGATGGGGCCGAGCGTCATCCTAACATGGTAGATCAGGTCGGATTTTAATTTCTCGCTCGGCTGGAACCCGACACGGAGGATGACAAATGCCTTGATAAGGTTCCCTTTCAGCGGATCCGGCTTCCCTATGACGGCTGCCTCTGCAACTGCCTGGTGTGAGACGAGGGCACTCTCGACTTCTGCCGTCCCGATGTTATGTCCCGCAACAATGATGATGTCATCAGCCCTGCCGATGATCATGATGTTCCCGTCCTTTCCCTTGACGGCAAGATCGCCAGCCATGTAACAGCCCGGGATGGTATTCCAGTATGTCCTATATCGCTCATCGTTTTTGTATACCGTCCGCAGCATCGCCGGCCAGGGTTCCCGCATCACGAGAAATCCTCCGTTTCCGGGTGCTACCGGTGTCCCCGTCTTGTCAACAACATCTGCAACAACTCCGGGGAGGGATTTTCCAGCGAACCCAGGACGCATCGGTTCCCCTACCATTGTGGCGACCATGTGCATTCCGGTCTCTGTCTGCCACCAGGTATCAACAACAGGACAGTGGTTTTTCCCGATGACCCGGTAATACCATTCGAACGCTTCCGGGTTGAGCGGTTCTCCGACGGATCCGAGGATCCGGAGGGAGGACAAGTCATACTTGTTCGGCCATTCCTCTCCAACCCGCATGAACATCCGGATGGTAGTCGGGGCGGTATAGAAGATCGTGATCCCGAGATCCTCGACGATCTTCCAGAAGGCCCCTGCATCGGGGTAATCAGGAACTGCTTCGGCAAGAACCACCGTTGCTCCGACAGCGAATGGTCCATACACGACATAGCTGTGCCCGGTAATCCAGCCGGTATCTGCGGTACACCAGTACACGTCGGTGTCCTTGACGTCAAACACATTCAGGGTCGTGTAATAGGTACCGACCATGTACCCCCCACAGGTATGGACGATTCCCTTCGGTGTCCCGGTCGAACCGGAGGTATACAGGATGAAGAGGGGGTCTTCTGCATCCATTACCTCCGGTGTGCATTCGGCTGATACTCCTTCCATCAGTTCATAGTAGTCTATCTCCAGCTCCTTGTGGAGTTCTACCGGCTGATCCACCTCACGGGAGAGAACGACTACCTTCTCAACGCTTGGGGAATTGATGATGGCTTCTTCGACGATGGTCTTCAACGGGATAGTCTTGCCACGCCGTATTGTCACGTCTGCGGTGATGACAATCTTTGCCTCGGCATCGTTGATGCGCATATTCAGGGCATTTACCCCGAAGCCTCCAAAAACGACGCTGTGAACGGCTCCGATCCGTGCACAGGCGAGCATTGCGATCACCTGCTCGGGCACGAGGGGCATGTAGATACACACCCGGTCTCCTTTCGTGACTCCGAGCTTCTTCAGCCCGTTTGCAAAGCGGCAGACCTCATGGAAGAGCTTTTTGTATGTGAAGATCCTCTCTTCTCCTTCCTCGCCCCTCCAGATGAGTGCAACTTTGTTCCGGCGGTGGTTGTTGACATGCCTGTCCAGGCAATTGTAAGTGATATTGAGCTTGGCGTTTACGAACCACTTGGCATAGGGATAGTTCCATTCGAGGACCTTGTCCCACTTTTTGAACCATTCGAGATGGTGGGCCTGTCTCTCCCAGAATCCCGCTTTATCTGCTAAAAATTCCTTATAAGCCTGGGCATAGTCCTTTGTCCACGCCTGCTCCTTGTATGACGGGTCGGGGATATAATATTTCTCATCCCCGGCCATGGACACTTCAAATGATTCTGGCATGTAAGGTTACTCCTTATCCGTGTACGATCCTTCCATCGTCAATCAATTCCTGCATCCGAGAGGATTCATCGGAGTCCCGGTCGGTCCGGGAGCCATCATCCCCTGATGCATTCCTCCTTATGAAGATTGTCATGTTGTTCGTCTTACCGTGCAGTGAGGCAGACCCCTGGGTCAGCCTCAGGTTGGAGCTGCATCCCCTAATTTTTCTCCATCCCTCCGGGTGTATTGTAATGATTAATCATTATAATAAAAAAACCTGCTGAATTTAGGTGACGGCGTGAGAGGATGGACCACTCTTTTACGATCCTTCTTTAGGAGCTGTCTGATGATGAAGGCGCGCAATCCTCTGTCTGCAGAAAAAAAGGAGAGCAGAATGGATTTTATGATTAATTCCTTTTTCCGGGGAAAAAGCATTAAAATCCTCACGCCGAATAGGTTTTTATGAAGATCGCGATTATTGGGGCATCGGGTTATGCCGGCGGAGATATCATACGGCTGTTACTCTCCCATCCCAGGGCAGAAGTGACCTGTGCTACCTCCCGGAAGCTTGCAGGAAAACCGCTGGATTCGGTGCACCCCCACCTGAAGGGGTATACCAATCTCAATTTTGAAAATCCTTCCCTCGATTCCATCGATGCAGATGTCGCCTTCCTCTCGGTTCCCCATACTGCCGCAATGACCTATGCACGACCGCTCCTCGACCGCGGAATCAAAGTCGTCGATCTCTCTGCGGATTACCGTCTGCCGAAGGAGACGTTCGAAAGGGTGTACGGGGTCGCCCATACCGATTATTTCGAAGCCCCTTACGGGATACCCGAACTGCACCGCGATGAATACCGCTCGGCAGCATTTGTCTCAAACCCGGGGTGTTTCCCCACGGGAGCTACCCTTGCGGCAGCCCCCCTCGCCCCCTATGCCCATACCGTGATCTACGATTCGAAAACCGGGGTGAGTGGTGCTGGAGACAATCCTTCGGCAACCACCCACTATCCGAATGTGGCCGATAATATCAATCCGTACAAATGGACCGCTCACCGGCACCTCGCAGAGATGCGGAATGAGATCAGCCGTATCAACAAAAAGGCCCGGTGCTATTTCACCCCTCACCTGGTTCCGGTCAACCGCGGAATCCTCACAACGGCGCACATCCTCCTGAACGAGCCGATGGATCAGGAGACGGTGGAGGACCTCTACCGGAAGTTCTACGCCAGGGAGTATTTCGTCCGGTACCAGAACCCGGTGCTTGCCGCGGTCCGGGGGAGCAATTTCTGCGATATCAGGGCAGAGAGCGAGGGAGACCGGGTGGTGGTGGTCTCTGCCATTGACAATCTTGGTAAAGGGGCAGCCGGACAGGCGATCCAGAACATGAATATCATCTGTGGTTTTGACGAGAGGGACGGGCTCCGGGCTCCCGGGTTGCTCCCCTGAGAGGAGGAAACAGAAATGAAAGTTCGGGAAATCATGACAAGGAATCCTGTGACGGTATCGGCAGATGAGCCGGTCCGCACAGCAGCAGGGCTTCTTCGAAAAAACCGTATTGGCGGACTGCCGGTCATGGAACAAGATACCGTGGTCGGTGTGGTGACGGAATCCGATATCATCTCCCTTCTTGAGACCGGGAAGCTCTCCGATGATCTCTGGCTCCCCTCTCCTCTCGAGGTGATTGAGGTTCCGTTGCGTGAGATTGTGAACTGGGAGAAGACCAAGACCGCACTCACCAATATTGGGGACACACCAGTAAAAAAGATCATGAGCCACCCTCCCATCACCATCGATGAGGAGGCAGATATCGAGGATGCAGCTGCTCTCATGCTCTCGCACAAGATTGCCCGTCTCCCTGTGGTGCAGCAGGGACGCCTGACAGGTATCGTTGCAAAGGCGGATATCATACGCGGCGTTGGTGGAGCTATCGACTGAAATACCGGAGAAAAGAGCATGAAGAGTATCTGCGGTGTGGAAGGAGTCAGGGCATATGGCATCAAGGAAGGCAAGTTCGGCCTTGCCCTGATTGAAGCCAATGGTGCAGCAGCGGGAGTGTTCACCGCAAACCTGGTGAGGGCACCCCCTGTCACCCTCATGGAGGAGAGGATAAGGAAGGGGCATCTTGGTGCCGTGATCGTGAATTCCGGTTGTGCGAATGCATATACCGGGAAGCAGGGCTACCACGATGCGATAAGAATGGGTGAGATTGCCGGCCGGAAGCTTGGCATCGACCCGGAGCATGTCGGTGTCGCCAGCACCGGGGTGATCGGGCGATATCTTGACCTCCCCCGGATTGAGGACCAGTGCCACCGGATTGCCCCTCTCATGGAGCACAGCACTCTGGCAGAGACCCTTGCAGCACGAGCTATCATGACCACCGATCTGACGGAGAAGCATGCGCTTATCAGGGGGGAAGGATTCTCTGTCGGAGGAATAACGAAGGGAAGCGGGATGATTGCACCCAACATGGGGACGATGCTGGCATTCCTTTATACCGATGCAGACATCTCCGCGTCCTCGCTCTCAACGGCGCTGAGGCAGGCCGCAAACCGGACGTTCAACCGGATTGTCGTGGACGGTGACATGAGTACGAATGATATAGCGCTCTGTACCGCCACCGGCTGTGCCGGGTCCCCTGATCCGGGGGAATTTTCACGGGCTCTCGAAGAATGCTGTCGGAGTCTTGCGATTCAAATTGCGATGGATGGGGAAGGTGCAACGAAGCTGCTCGAGGTAACCGTCAATGGCGCCCCTTCAGAAGAGGAAGCTGCGACCGTGGCACGGACGATCGTCTCATCCCCGCTTGTAAAAACTGCACTGTATGGGGAAGATCCCAACTGGGGAAGAGTTATTGCTGCTGCAGGGAGGGCCGGAGTCCGTTTTGATCCTGATGGGGTGGATCTCGTGATCAGTGACGGATCCACTTCCTGCCCCCTTGTGTGCGACGGGAAGATTGTGGTCGATCTTGCGGCCGCGAAAAAAGCCATGCAGGGGAAGAAAGTGATCTTTTTCCTTGATATCCACAACGGTCCCGGGTCTGCGACGGCATGGGGCTGTGATCTGACTGAAAAATATGTGGAGATCAACGGGAGGTATACCACATGAAACGCGAAGAGGTCCTGACCGAAGCACTCCCCTATATCCAGCAGTTCCATGGAAAGACGATGGTGATCAAGTTGGGGGGCCATGCGATGGTGGATGGCATCATCCTCGACAAGGCGATCTCTGATGTCGTCCTCCTCCAGCTGGTGGGGATCAAGGTGGTGCTTGTCCACGGCGGTGGTCCTGAGATCACGGAGAAGATGAAAGCGCTCGGGAAACAGCCAAAATTTGTCGGGGGTCTCAGGATCACCGATGAAGAGACGCTTGAGATTGCACAGATGGTCCTTGTCGGCAAGATCAACAGCAATATTGTATCCCTGATTGCAAAATGCGGTGGAAAAGCGGTTGGTATATCTGGAAATGATGGTAACCTGATCATAGCCAGAAAGATGACCCCCCAGAAGGTCAGGGTTGACGGGAGAGAGCAGGAGGTCGATCTCGGGCATGTCGGTGAGATTGAGGAGATCAATCCCGCGGTGCTGAACACCCTCCTCGATAACCGGTATATCCCGGTGATCTCCCCCATCGCCATCGATCGCAACGGGCAGAACCTGAACATCAATGCTGACACGGCAGCAGGCGAGATCGCAGTTGCCCTGAATGCTTACAAGTTGATCAATATGACCGATGTGGAAGGGATCATGGATGCATCCAGGACTAAGGTATACCGGCGGTTGAAGGCATCCGAGGCCGGGGAACTGATCAGCTTGGGAGTAGTTGCTGAGGGGATGATCCCGAAGGTGAGCTCGATCGTGAACGCGGTAACCGGTGGGGTTCAGTTTGGCCATGTCATTAACGGAAATGTCGCCCATAACCTCCTCCTTGAGATGTTTACTGATGAGGGTGTGGGGACCATGATTTACCGGGATTGATCCGAGTAGAGGCTGTGAGGGGAAGGATGCTACAGAGAATTTTGAAGTATGGTATTCTGTTGATTATCCTTGGCCTGGTCTCTCTCCCTTGTGTAGCTGCCGAGACTCCAGGTGGAGAATCATCAACCGGACATCTGGCAGTAAACAACGGAACCTTCTCTCCTGTTGGATTTGAAGAAGGGAAACCGGTGATCTATTTCTTCTTCAACCAGAATTGTGGAGAATGCGTGAAAACTCATCCTTTTATCGATGAATTTGGAAGGAACCGCCCTGATGTGGTGATCCACCCCATCGATATCATGGAGAGCGATGAAAACCTTGCACTCTTTCATTCCTTCAGGGACTATTACGGTACCGGATTCATCCCCGTTCCGGCGGTCTTTGTCAGGAATATCTCCCTCACAGGTTACGAGGAGATCACCATGGGGCTTGCCGATGCTGTCAATGGCACATGGACGAATGGGAGCGGGGAGGAGGTAATACCGGATGGGGAGAGTCCGCGAAGCACGCTTACTGTCCCGCTCATCATATTGGCAGGTCTTGCAGACGGGATAAATCCCTGTGCTTTCGCAGTCCTCATCTTCCTTATCCTATCTCTGATCTCCTTAGAATCCCGTTCAAAGATGCTCGTTGTCGGCTCGGTATTCATTTTTGCAGTCTTCTGTTTCTATTTCATGTCCGGTCTCGGGATTTTTGCCGTTGTCCAGTCTGCGGGAATATCACAGATAATCTCGATCGTTGCCGCAGTGATTGCAATCGCGGCAGGCCTCTATAGCATCCTGTCAGTAGCTGGCGGTGAGAAAGGTCCTGCCCTGCTTTCGATACCCGAACGCGGAAAAAGTATCATAGAACCGTATATCAGGAAAGCATCAATCCCTGCTGCGTTCATTGTCGGGATACTGGTAGGGATGTTTGAGCTGCCCTGCACAGGTGGCATCTACCTTGCTATCCTCTCCTTACTCTCAAACCGGATGAGCATCATGGAAGGTATCCCTTATCTTCTCCTCTACAACCTCTTTTTCATTCTGCCTCTGGTGATAATCCTGGGAGTATTTGCCTTCGGCCTTCCTGTCGAGCGGCTTGAACAGCTGCAAACCGGATCACGCCGGGGGGTCAGGGTACTAATGGGATTTGTCATGATTCTGCTCGGAATCATCCTGATCTTCGAGATACTCTGATGGTGGGGTAACAAACACACACCCCTCACTGGCATTTTTTTAAAAACCAGTCCTTCTACCAGGAAACAATAGAAGACACACGGAATAAAAGAAGAACGGCCCGAATTCCTGATAATCCCCTGAATACTGCCGGATATTCACCGGGACAGTTCTGTTGCAGGCGGGAGCAGGAAAACAGAAACGGGATGGGGCGGAGGAGAAAACCGTTTCGTTTTTCAGGGGAGATTTCCCTCGCCCGAGCACTCGCGCTGTCGCTCTTCGCTCATCTCGATCAGAAGTTCAAAGATCTTCTGCACAAAGACGGGATTGATATTCTTCTCCACTGCTGCATTAAATGCCCCTTCCAATACCTCATGGGTTCTCTTCCGATCATGGATGGGCAGTCCTTCATTGGTCTTGATCTGGGCGATCTTTCCTGCAATCTTCTGTCGCTCGGCGATGAGATCGATCAACTGCAGGTCGATCCTGTTGATCTCCGCTCTCAAAGCATCTATCGGCATAGCATATAGTAACGGCACGGTAGGGAATTTAAATCTGGTGCTCTTCTGTGATAACAGATATCCCTTATGAATGCCAACAGATAAGGGAAGGACCCATGCTCGAACGGATCTCACGAAGGGAGCGGTACGATCTCCTCATCGCCTGGTTTGCCATCTCCATCGCATTCTCGCTCGCTTTTACCGGCGGGGTAGGGACATGGATGGGAAATCCCCTACAGGAGACGACACTGCAAACCTACCTGGTCTTCCTCGTCCTCTCGATGGTTACCGTCGGGATCGGGTTTGTCCTCCATGAACTGGCGCACAAGTTCACTGCGATGCATTTCGGATTCTGGGCAGAGTTTCGGAAAGACAACCTCATGCTCCTCGTTGCAGTAGTGCTCGCAGCCCTCGTGGGACTCGTCTTTGCCGCACCAGGTGCAACTATGATCTATGGTTCGGGTGTCACCAGGGAGCAGAATGGGAAGATCTCTGCCGCCGGCCCGTTGACCAACCTCGTCCTCTGCATCCCTTTTGCCGTGCTGCTCTTTGCCAGCACCGTCCTGGGTCCTGCAGCCTCTTCTGGAGGCCTGTTGACCATGGTCGGGGTTGTGGGTCTGCAGGTGAACGCAATGATTGCAGCCTTCAACATGCTCCCGGTCAGTGTGCTTGACGGGAAGAAGGTGCTCGCATGGAACCCGGCACTCTTTGCAATCCTCATTGTGGCGGCATTCGGGATACTGATCGGGACATTCTACCTCTGATCAACACGTTCCTGTTTGGAATGAACCGGAAGCAAGGAATAAATAGCCCAACAATAATACAAATAAATTTGTTTTAACGCAAAAAAAATTGAGGCGAGTTGAAGTGCACATTATGGAAGGATATCTACCATGGCAATGGTGTGTGGTGTGGTGGATTATCGCATTGCCTTGCCTGGTATTCGGCATTTACCGGCTGAAAAAAGTCCTTGAAATGGACCGCGAAGCGTTTCCTCTCCTTGGCGTAACAGGAGGATTCATTTTTATCCTCTCTTCGCTGAAGCTCCCATCGATAACCGGGAGTTGTTCTCATCCAACTGGAACAGGGCTATCAGCGGTTTGCTTTGGACCATGGATCACCTCTGTCGTCTGCGCAATCGTGCTCCTTTTCCAGAGTCTCTTCCTCGCCCATGGCGGATTATCAGTACTCGGAGCGAATGTCGTCTCGATGGGAGTTATAGGACCCATTGCCGGGTACATTGTATACCGTGCCCTCCGGGATACTCGGGTAAATATATATTTGACCGTTTTTCTTGCTTGTGCAATTGCAGACCTGTTCACCTATATTACCACTTCATTAGAACTAGCCTTGGCAACCCCCGCTGAAGTAGGTGGGATAACAAGCTCGTTTGTACTATTTATGGGCATCTTTGCCTTTACACAGGTTCCCCTCGCAATTGTTGAAGGAATCGTTCTCGCGCTAGTGTTCAAGTATATCGTCCAGCTCAAACCTGATATAATTTTACGGCTGAAGGTATTTCCGGAACAGAAAATCAGGGCAGCCCGGGGTGAGGCCTGATGGGGTTCAAATACAGGCTGGAGATTCTCACAATTCTTGCGATACTGGGATTCTGTGCCTTGTTCCTTTACACGAGCTCAATCATGACTGAAGCAGAATTTGCCGGAGCTGATACCCAGGGGTCCGCGCTGGTTGCAGAGATAACCGGGAAATCGGATGAGGAATTTCACCCCTTAATCTGGCAGTGGTCTCCTCCGAGTGGTGAAATTGAAGCAGGAATCTTTGCACTTCAGGCTGCCATCGGAGGGATAATGGTCGGCTGGGTTTTCGGCTACTGGAAGGGTCAGAAGAAGACTGTATAAATCGACAATAGTGTTTCCTGCATGTACGAAGAATTCTTGGAAGATATTGCCCAGACCAACGGTCTCAGGGAAGTGAATACCTATCTCAAACTTTTAGCCGGACTGGGGGCTATCCTTCTTTGTCTTCTCTCCCAGAGCTATATAGGGCCCCTTTTCATCGCAATCGTCCTTTCCGTTACAATTCTCTCACTAGCAAAAATTGATGCAAGGACATACGGCGGACTCTTTATATTACCTTTCACATTTGCGATCATGAGCGTCGCAGTGATCATCCTAATCTCAGGAGGGGAAGAAACATTCTGGAGCTGGAATCCCCTCCCCTGGCTCTCCCTGTCTGTCACAGAGGAGAGTCTCAATGAAGGATTCTTTGTATTCTGCCGGGTAATTGGGGGGATGTCAGCCCTCATCTTCATCGCTCTCACTACTCCAATGACCGATCTTTTTGTTGTAATGAGGCAATGCCGAGTTCCTGAAGTGGTCCTGGATCTCGCCATGATGATATACCGCAGTATCTTCATGATAATGGACCAGCTAGTCCAGACATATCATGCCCAGGTGATGCGCCTGGGGTATGGATCGTTCCGTGAATCGATCCAATCCTTCTCTACTCTGTGCGGAGCAGTATTCATCGGAAGCTGGAGTGCCGGTGAAGATCTTATCCGTGCCATGGATGCACGCTGTTATGATGGGAAGTTTGCAGTTCTGGGGGAGACACGCCCGATTGAGGTGCTCCCCTTCATCACGGTGGCACTTTTCCTTGGAGTCTCTTCTGTCGTGGTCTTCCTTGCAAGGGATCTCCCCCTCCTGGGGGCGGGATCTTGAGCCGAATCATCCTCGAGGCACGGGATATCCGGTACCGGTATCCCCGGGGCATGGAAGCGATCAGGGGGATCAGTTTCCATATCAGGAGGGGAGAGAAGATCGCCGTCGTAGGACCAAACGGAGCAGGGAAATCAACCCTTCTGCTGCTGTTCAATGGCATGATCCGCCCCGATGCAGGGATGATGCTCTTTGACAATGAGCCGTTCGGGTATGACAAGGCCTCGTTGCGCACCTTGCGGAAGCGGGTGGGTTTTGTCCTCCAGAACCCGGACCGCCAGATCATCGCCCCGACCGTGTTCCAGGATGTCGCATTCGGCCCGGTAAACCTCGGCTACAGCGAGAGAGATGTGAAGCATGCGGTGGAGGGAGCACTCAGGTATGTCGGTCTCGAAGGATTCGAACGGCGCCCGCCCCACCAGCTCTCCGGAGGCGAAAAGAAACGGGTGGCGATCGCAGGAGTCCTCGCGATGGACCCTGATGTCCTCATCATCGATGAACCGACAAGCGGCCTTGATCCCTCGGGATCTGAGGATATCATGGAACTCCTGGATGAACTCAACACCCAGGGAAAGACCATCATCATCTCCACCCATGACATTGAACTTGCCTATCCCTGGGCCGACCGGGCGATACTGCTCCTTGAGGGGAAGATACTCCAGGAGGATGTCCCAGATGTGGCATTCGGGAGACCGGAATGCGTCAGGAAAGCCCACCTCTCGATGCCCACTCTCCTTGAGCTCTACTTTGAGCTCCAGAAACGAGGATTTTCCATGCCGGAGCGGAAGCCGAGAACCGTGCTTGATATGCTGAACGTGATCGACCGGGCTTTCCAGAACCGCCTCTGTTATACCGAACCGGGATCCATTACGGTCTTCAATGTCGATTCAGAAGGATTTGACTCGTTTGGGTGCTGGCTCAAGGAACATCCTGATCTGCCGGTCGGTGCTATGGGGACCCGTGCAAAACAGCTGGCACGGGATCATCAGATCCACATGGATTTTACCTATGGGGTCATCGACAAATGTATCCTGAAAGCGCTCCTCGGCGAGAACTCCGCAATTGTTACCACCGGGAGCATGGTCATGCGGGTTTCTGAGCGTGTGGCAGCCTTCGGAAAAGAGAATGGCCTCTTCATAGGGGTCTCGTTTTTTGATGCCGGCACGGGAGAATAGGATTGATCAGTCCCGGCTCATCCGTTCAATAACCCTGATAACCTCTTCCCCTTTGGCACGGGCATGGGTAAGCGCGGTGGGGTGTCCCCGTATTCCCCTGTAACGGTCCATGTCGTTTGCGATGATATTGTCATAATACTCGAATCCCATCGTGTTGAAGAATGCGGTTATTGCGGGGAATGCTGCATCAAAGACATTATCCCATGAGAGCCCGGCCGTTGATATGAAAATTCCCTTGCGCCTGTGAATTTCTTTATCGGTGAAGTAGAGTGACTTCAGTATGAATTTCCGGGCCCAGATATATTGGGAACGGTCTATCAGTCCCTTCAGCTCGGCCGTGATCCCCATACTGTATATCGGGGAAGCAACGGCGAGGCAATCGACAGAAAGGACCTGTTCCAGGAGAGGGACAGCCTCGTCCCTCACGATACATTCCCCTTCCTTGTGGCAGACGTTGCATCCGCGGCAGGGGGTATAATCAAGATCCTTTAAAATGATCTTCTCTACGGAACCTCCGGCGTTTGCAGCCCCCTCGAGAAAGGCATCAAGGAGGGTCTCGGTATTGCCGTGCCGGTGCGGACTTCCCGAGATGCCCAGAACTCTTACAGGCATGTGAAGGATCACCCTGCAAGCCTGGCCCTGATATCGGTGATGACCTCATGGGCAAGCAATCTGGCATCCCTCTGTGCCGAGGGGTGTTTCAGGATAGCCCCTTTCTCATCAACACCGTTCACCATCAGGTAACGGATGTCCTTATCCCTCACGTCTATCACATGAAAAAAGCACTTGACGGTAGGAAGTGCCCCATTGAATACATGGTCCCAGTTCTGCCCGGCAGAGGAGAGGAATATCCCGATCCGCTTCCCTTTCCGTTCGGGAGGGACGATCGGTAATTTCAGGACATATTTTCGTGATCGGAAGACCTGGAAGCGATCGATCAAGGCTTTTGCCTGGGAACAGATGCCCATGCAGTAGATTGGTGCTGAGAGAATGATCAGATCTGCATCGATAATCTTGTCATGGAGGGTATCCATGCCGTCCCGCTGGACACACCGGTTCAGGGTCTCGCAGGCATTACAACCCCTGCAGGGATTGACATCGGCATCGACCAGGATCACCTTCTCAATGTCAGCATCTTCTTCCTTCTGCATTGCATCAAGGACCCAATCAAGGAGTGCCTCTGAGTTGCCATGCCGCCGGGGACTTCCTGCGAAGGCCAGGACTTTGATCCGCATACGTCTCAAGTGGGGAGGCGTCCGACTTAAATGGTTGGATGAAGCATGAGGATCTTTTAAAACGTTGGGGGAATTGCGGTCTTGTGGGTTGGAAGACTACCCTAAAAAAGAGAAATTGCAGTTACAGTTTCTTGAAGCAGAGGTACCAATCTTTGCACTCGTACCCTTCCGAAAGCCGTTTGTCCATCTCGGCCTTGTTCTTTGGCGCAGGGACAACGACCTTGTCACCAGGCTGCCAGTTTGCAGGGGTGGCTATGCCGTATTTGTCGGTGGCTTGCAGGGATTTTACGAGGCGAATTATCTCCGGCATGTACCGCCCTGCCGTGAGCGGATAGTAGATCATGGCCCGCAGGATACCTTTGTCATCGATGAAAAATACTGCCCTGATTGCAGCCGTGCTGCTCTGGCCCGGGTGGATCATCCCATACTTTTTGGCAACATTCATGTCAAGGTCGGCGATGATGGGGAACGGAATATCGACTCCCATCTTCTCTTTCACGTTCCTTATCCAGGCAAGATGTGAATGCACAGAGTCAATAGAGAGCCCCATCAATTGCACATTAAGCGATTTCAACTCATCCGCAATCGCTGAAAATGCTATGAACTCTGTTGTGCATACGGGGGTAAAGTCCGCGGGATGAGAGAACAGCACCAGCCACTTCCCCTTGAAATCAGAGAGCTTCACCATGCCATTTGTGGTTAGTGCCTCAAAGTCGGGGGCTGGCTCACCAAGAATTGGCATTGCGTTGGATTCACCACACATCGTTTCTCACTCCTTCATGACTTCATCGAGCTGTGTCTTCCCGTAGACATACGCAGGCATTCCTGCCAGGAGAAATGCCACCCTGAGTGCCTCCTCGACCTCTTCTTTAGAGATCCCGAGCTTGGAAGCACCGATCAGCTGGGCATGGACCGCATGTTGATCCCGGAGCGATGCAGCGATGGCGATGGCAATCAGTTTCTTGCTCTTCCTGGAGAGGGCTCCGTCATCCCATATATGTCCCTCAAGCTTCATCACCATCTCAAACATCTTCGGGTCGTTCACCGTCAGTTCCTTGAAGAATTTCGGAACCTTGCCGATCATCTTCTCCAGATCCTTGATATCCTCTGCCATGGGGATCACCCCTGTATGAGATTCATCGGCTGGCCGCAGCAGACCAGTTCGCCACCGCCGACTTCCTTGACCACAACAACATTTCCACAGATTTCACACTCGAAAACCTGTCCTTCCTTGGAGACATTTACCATTCTGGAACACCTCTTTCTGACTTGTCCGTACAGCTCATGAATGTACCGGTCAGGGCAGTTCCCTGTATCCTGTATTGATAAGAAAAAGTTATGGGTTTCTCTGTTCAGGGTAGATCTTTGATCTGCCCTGTCCTCCCACAACCGTGTTGAAAACAATACGTTACTGGTTGCTCTTGCCCCGCTTCGGGGGGTTCATCGCATCTTCGGGGGTCTTAATATCCGGGCGGATGTGGTGCATCGGGAAGCACTGGTACTCCTCACAGGCACACTGCGGACACTTCCTGAGATCCTGTTCGGACTTATCGAGAGTCATCTCCCGACCGCAATCGATGCAGACGTACTTACCAGGACCGACTTTCTCTCCGGCTTTTGCTTTCTCTGCCAGTTTAATCACCTTACGGATATATAGATGGGGGACTTATTTATGACTTTTTATCGTTCCATTCTAACGGTGCAAAATGTTAAAATCGGGCAGGAATAAACGACAAATGTTCAGAGCGGGGGGTTCCAAAGCTATAAAGGAAACCTTACGTAACAGTCTAATTCATGGGAGCAAAGATAATTGCGCTTCTCGGAAGCCCTCTTTTGAGCGGGAATACGGCAAAATTGTTGGATCGGGCGATACAGGGAGCGAGGGATGCAGGGGCCGAGGTGGAGAAGATTGAGGTCACTAATCTCAATATCAGGGCATGCCGGGAGATCATGTTCTGCAGGGAGCATGAGACCTGCGCAATGAAGGACGATATGCAGGGAATATACGGGAAATTCCGCGATATTGACGGGGTCATCCTCGCCACTCCTGTTATGACCATGGGAATCCCGGGAATGTTGAAGTCGTTCATTGACCGTTTCCAGGTCTACTTCATGGCAAAATACGTGAGGAAAAAACCACTGGTCATCGAAGAAAAAAGAAAATCCAGGTTAGGCCTCTATCTCGGAATATCCGGCATGAATCTCCCCTCTGTCTTTGAAGGGGCAAAGATGACGGTCCATGCTTTTTTTGACATCATTGACGTGCAGTACTGGGATGATCTCCTCATAAGGGACATGGACACCCTCCAGGATCTTTCAAGACATCCCGAGTTAATGGATGATGCCTATGCAAAGGGGCGTGAACTCGGCCGGCACCTCATGGGAAGGGAATGATCAGATGAGCCCCCGCTCTTTCATCGAGAGCCATCCGGAATCGGTAACGATCAGATGATCCAGGAGACGGATCCCGACTATGGTCCCTGCATCGGCCAGCTGGCGGGTGATGGTAAGATCCTGACTGCTCGGCTCCAGGGTTCCTGAAGGGTGGTTGTGGACGCAGATAATAGATGCAGCCCGGTCGGTGATTGCATCGGCATAGACCTCGCGGGGATGGACAAGGCTGTGATTCAGGAGGCCCATCGAGATGGTCCGTGTCTCAATCGGTTCATTTGCACCGTTCAGCGTGATGCAGAGAAAGTGCTCCTGTTTCTTTCCCGATAGATGAGAGACGAGCGGGAGTACATCTGAAGGTGAACTGATCTTTGGTTTTCTCCCCTGCTGGCAATACCTTCTCCTGCCGAGCTCAAGGCAGGCGACGATCTGGGATATTTTTGCAGGCCCCATCCCCTTGATCCCGGCAAGTTCATGATATCCTACTGCATCTGGATTTCTCTCTATCATGTCAGAGATCTCTTTTGCAAGATCCCTAACGTTTCTACCAGGCACTCCGCTTCCGAGGATGGTAACAATCAGTTCCTGATCGCTGAGACACGTGACTCCTCTCTTCCGGATCTTCTCCCTCGGCCGGTCCTGCTCTTCGATATCCTGCATCTTTTTCATGTTCCACCTTCGAGGACAATCGCGATATCATCTGTATCTTCCCGGAATGAGAAAAAGAGTATGTTCTCCTCTCAGTGGTCGGATCACCTGCAGTGTCAGCCTGAAAGGATACCTTGATGTAATTCGTTGCCACAGATAAGAGCATGGCAACAATGGAGAATGCAATGGAGGCATATGCCGGGGAGTCACAGGCAAACCGCAAGTATGCAGCCTTTGCAGATCAGGCTGAGTCTGAGGGTTTCAAAAATATCGCAAGGCTTTTTAAGGCAGCATCTGAGGCTGAAGCGGTCCATGCCAAGAAGCTCCTCAAGGCGATGGGCACGATCAAGACCACCAAGGAGAATATCCAGGGTTCAATTTCAGGCGAGACGCATGAATACACCGAGATGTATCCTGCGTTTGTCAAAGAAGCAGAGGCCGAGAAGAAGAGTGACGTTGCACTGGTATTTACGTACGCCATGAAGGCAGAAGAGGTTCATGCCAACCTTTACAAGGAAGCAATGAATGCCCTGAACCATGGACAGGATCTCTCGAACCGGGCGGTTGTTCTCTGCCCCGTATGTGGCAACATTTTCCTCGGTCCCGCCCCTGAAAAGTGCCCTATCTGCAATGCAGTCAGGAAAGTATTTAAAACGATCGAATAACTTCCACTACCCCCAATTCATTTTTTTTCCCTCCGGATATCGGTCTCATCTCATGTTATTCAGGGAACGATGAGCGGTTCCTCCCATTCTGTTCTCCTGATACTGTCCAGCTCCCACACTTTAATTACCGGATAAAGGCAAACTCGATTTGCATGCCGAAGGTTACTGTATACTCAACCCAGAACTGCCCCTATTGCCGGATGGTAAAAGCGTTCCTCGAACGACAAGGGGTGGATTATCTCCCTGTGGATGTCGGGACTGACAAGGAGCAGGCAAAGAAGATGATCGAGCTATCCGGACAGTACGGGGTACCGGTCGTCACGGTTGACGATGAAGTGATCGTGGGATATGATGCCCAGCGCCTGAATGAACTGTTCGGAGAAGAGAAAGGAGGGGTAGTCTTCGATGTCCTGATTATCGGGGCGGGCCCGGCAGGCCTGACTGCAGGAGTATACTGTGCCAGGAAATTATTGAAGACTCTGATCGTCAGTGAGAACATCGGGGGCCAGGCTAGTGAGTCCTGGGCGATCGAGAACTACATGGGGTACCGGATGATTACCGGGGATGACCTGATGCGAAAGTTCGAGGAGCAGGTCAGGTCACTCGATCTTCACCTCGAGATCGATAAAGTGCTGATCCTCGACCGGAGCGGCAACGAATTTATCGTGAACACGGCGACGGGAGCAGCATACCGGGCCCGTGCAGTTATCCTTACCCAGGGCAAACAACCGAGGAAACTGGGGGTCGAGGGGGAGGAACGGTATCTGGGGCGAGGTCTCTCGGTCTGTTCGACATGCGACGGCCCGCTCTTCCGGGACAAGGTGGTTGCCGTTGTCGGGGGAGGGAATTCTGCGCTCCAGACTGCGATCGAGATGAGCGGAATTGCCCGGGAGGTGCACCTCATCGTGAGAAGTACTATAAAGGCGGATGAGGTCTATGTCAGGGCATTTGAAAAGAAATCAAATATCATCACCCATATGAACAGCGTGGTGTCCCGTCTCCAGGGCAACAGCATGCTTTCCGGAATCACCTTGAAGGACCGCGCTTCAGGAAAAGAGACCGATCTGCTGGTGAACGGATTGTTTGCCGAGATAGGATGGATCCCCAATACCGCTTTTCTGGAAGGGATCGTGGACATGAATCCTGACATGGAGGTTGTGATCGATATCAACTGCCACACCAGCGTTCCCGGCATCTTTGCTGCAGGGGATATCACAAATATCAGGACAAAACAGATTATCACGGCGGCCGGGGAAGGGGCAAAGGCAGCACTCTCCGCATACGAGTACCTGATGAAGTGATCCCTCTCCCCCTAGACCTCTTTTCTGAAGACCACGATCCGGTTGGTATTCGTCCCCGAGGCGTTGTTTCCTATCCCCCAGATATGGGATGTTTTGGTAAACTGCTGGAGGTTGACAAGGATACCAAGGGGCACAAATCCTGCCGCAGCACCGACGGGAAGCACCTGTTCATCCAGCAGGATACTCCCCCCCCGTACCTCTCCGACTTCGAATGCGACATACCCCCCGGGAACCGTGATCCTGAACAGTTCTCGGAAGGTACTCCCCATCGCGTTACACCAGTCTGCTAGAGACCGGGTCACGGTAAGGCCGCGTTCTACTGCTACCGCATCGATCCCGCAAAACCAGCACCGTAACCAGTTGTCCTTCGCATACTGGACCGTGTCAAGGAAGGGAGGTGAAGTGACCGTCAGGGTGACCGATTCATCCGGGATTGGTGTGGTTGAGCCGGAATCTCCTGTCATGAAGAGGCCGCTTTTTCCTGCATTGTTCAGTCTGGTGCGTTCTTCCGGGGTGAGATCCCTGACAAGCGATCGGGTCTTTCTCAGGATAAGGTCCCGGATATTCCGGTACTCCGGCACCTGGGCTCTCCGCTGGTTGATCAGGACCTGGCGTTCCGGGGAGACGGCCTGGTTTGGAGGGAGGGTATATACCGAGAAGAAGCCTGCGGAATGGCCGGTCAGCCTGCTGGTTGCCACCATCCGTATCCATGAATCGACAGAATCCATTCTTCCGGTTTCTTCCCGGTTGATGAGATACTGGCGTAAGGATACAATCTCACCCTCCGTCTTTTGATCGTAAAACATGGAGAGGTCTATCTCGGCTCTCTCGCCGGTTCCCGCTGGAATCTCTGCCATTCGTGCGGCGACCTGCTTTTCGGCAGGGATGAAGAACCTGGGCCTTGTGAGGATCCGGCTGAGGGGGTTAGCATCATTGGAGGCGATCTGCCTCCCAAGCAGGCCGGCCTCGATCACGGTTGTTCCCCTCCCCGAGAACGGGTCATAGATCCTGGAGCCAACCCCTGTCAGGTTTTTGATGAAGAAGTGGGGGAGCTGCGGTTTGAAACAGGCCCTGTAGGAGATTTCATGGACAGAAGATGCCTTCCTCTGAGCCGAGGTCCAGAACTCACCGGAATAACGGGTGATTCTGATACCCGCAATATCGATAGTCTCTCCATCGTGAAAAGGACAAGACCGGAGTACCAGGTTCTTGAATTCGCTCTCTGAATCATCATCGGGATTCATGGAGATTTTCCGGATCAATTAATCAGCAGCCTTTCTTATCAATACCAACCCTGAACCCGCGATCGGATACCTTATGGGGCTTTATTACCAACCACCAATCATATGCGCGAGATCCCCCGAAAACTGGTCCATATTATTTTCGGGCTCGGAATCGCCGCCCTTATCCAGCTTACCCCTCTACATATCGCGCTTCCTGTGCTCATGACCGGAACTTTTGCCGGGATCATCATCCGGGATGCCCTTGTGCGGGGGTTCCGGGTGCCGCTGATATCGGTCCTTGTTGACAAGCTTGAACGCGAGAACGTCCGACCGGGAAAAGGAGCACTCTCCTTTGCCCTGAGTTCGCTCTTCTGTCTTGTACTCTTCGAAAAGGAAGTGGTGGTTCCTGCTGTTGTAACCCTTTCTCTCCTGGATGGTGTGGCGACACTGGCCGGTTATTATTTTGGGAAACATCCGGTTGTCGGAAAAAAGACTGCGGAAGGAACCATTGCAGGGATTGGAGTCACCTTTTTCGCACTGCTTCCGCTCCTGCCCCCGGTCCAGGCAGCAGTTTCAGTACTCCTCGCCGGTATAACGGAGCTTCTCTCGCCCGTTGATGATAACCTTACCATCCCGGTAATTGTCTGCATAGCATTGACCCTGATGGCAAGAATCTGAAAAACAGGGATGACCTAACAGGTCTCTTTTTGGGCAGTTCTCCGATCTTTTTCTTTGTACCCCTCAAGGAGCACCGTGGCCACGTTCTTGACCGGTTTATCGGTATGTTCCTTTATGTGGAACTCGCAGAAGGGGCAGGAGCTGATAACCAGATCTGCCCCGGTTTTATCTATCTCATTTCGTCGGTTCTCCCCCAGTGCGGCAGCCTCCTGGGGCATCCCAGACCGCACTCCTCCGCCCGAGCCGCAGCAGATCGCCGGCATCTCTACGAGGTCGACAACCTTACTGATCAGTTCCCGCGGCTGTGTCCGTATCCCCTGTCCTCTGAGGAGATGACAGGGATCGTGGTAGGTGGCTTTTATCGGGAGTCGTGCAGGGGGCTCAATCCCGTACCTGAGGAGTACCTCGTTGATGTCCATCACCTTGAACGGTGTCCGGTAATCGTTCTTCAGGGTCGATCCGCACCCTGCACACATGGTCATCACGGTGTCAATATTCCGGAATACATAGGCGTTGATATTCCTGCTCTTGAGGGTGTCAAGAAATTCAATCTGGCCGGTCCTGATGAGAGGTGATCCGCAACAGACCTGCTCCTTTGGTATGATAACCCGGATGCCATTCCGCCTTAGAACTTCCATGGCATCAAGGGCAGTCTGGGGAAGACGCATATTGTACATACAGCCGACAAAGAACCCCACAGTGGCTTTTACCTCCCCCTCGGGTTCAAGGATTTCTGGTACTTGCTCAAGGAACGTCGTCCCGGTCCGGTCTACACTCCTCCCAGTCTCCCTTACCAGTTTCTCTACCTCCTGGTGACGAGGCAGGGTAAGCCCTTTCCGGTTGGCAAGAGCCCTCAGTTTTTCGATAGCTTTTCCCGGGATCTCAATATTTTTCGGGCAGACTTTCCAGCAGGACTGGCATGATGTGCAGGTGAACAGTCCTTCACTCACTGCTTCAGTGACACGGTCGCAGGTATCCCTGGGATCTAGGGAGAGGCGCATATCCTCCCGCATCGCAGCAGGCCCCGCAAAATCGATCACTTTGAGTGCAGGACAGGCCGATACGCAGGCGAGGCACTCGATGCAGCTTCTCAGTGGCTTTATCGCCTCCACCTCATCAGGAGCAGGCATCCGGAATTCTGCACCCGGGACAAGAGAAGAGATACGATCGAGATAGGGTTCCATATCCACGATGAGATCTTTTTTGATCGGGAGGTCGAGCGGCTCGATAATCATCTCGTCACGAGCTTCCTCCATGCAGGCGAGGACCGGCTGACCGTTCAGCTTCACGGCACAACTCCCGCATTGGCCAGAACCGCAGCAGTAGCGGTACGAGAGTGAGGGATCGTGCTCATCATGGATGGCATGCAGCACATGGAGGACTCGAGCTCCTTCCTTGACACTTACAAGGTAATTCTGGAGATGGGGGGTGGTATCGGATGATGGGTCAAACCGGAATACCTTGACGGAGATCTCTCTCATGTCACAGCCCTCGTTTCGATCCCTTCCCGCGACAGCGAGAGATAGGTATGCCCATAGGGGGAGTGTTCCGGATCCCAGTTCTGGGAGATATCGCGCCTGAGATGTGCTCCCCGCGATTCCTTCCGAAGCAGGGCAGATCTGACCACCAGCGAGGCAGTGGTCAGCATATTCTGGAGAATGCAACATTCGGCGAAATTTGCCGGTGATGCTGCCTTCGGATTGAGTGTCTGCAGGTGCCTGATTATCCCCAGTGTCTTTTGAAGGTCGGGACCGTTCCTGAAGATACCTGCCCCCTCCCACATTGTGGTCTGGAGAGAGCGGACGATGGCCGATGGCGCAACGTCCCCCTGATTGAATGAGGAGATACGCTGTTCTGCATCCTCGATCATCTTCTGATCCGCTGCCTTTTTCCGCTCTTTTACCCTCCCTGCCGCCTCTCCTGCTCGTTTACCAAAGACCTGTGTTTCAGCGAGGGCATTTCCACCAAGCCGGTTCGCACCATGAACCCCCCCCGATACTTCCCCGCAGGCATAAAGGCAGGGAAGTGTTGTCTCTCCCATCGTTGTTATCCGGAGCCCTCCCATGATATGGTGGGCAGTAGGGGCGACTTCCATGGGGACATCACGGATATCAATCCCGAACTTGAGGAACTGCTCGAGCATGACCGGCAACCTGCTCTCGATCTGGGATCGGGGGAGGTGGGTAACATCCAGATACACGCCACCATTTTTCGTACCTTTTCCCTCCAGAATCTCTGTCGCAATCGCCCGTGCGACCACGTCTCGTGTGGAGAGTTCCATGCGTTCGGGATCATACCGTTTCATGAACCGCTCACCCTCCACATTTTTCAGGAGACCCCCCTCCCCGCGAACTGCCTCGGTGACGAGTCTTCCCCGTGCATCATAGGGATAGACCGCTCCTGTCGGATGGAACTGTATCTGCTCCATGTCGATCAGCTCGGCACCTGCGTTGTACCCGATGGCATATCCGTCACCCGTCCCGCTTGAAGAGTTCGTGGAAATATCATATATCCGGGTACCTCCCCCTGTGGCAAGTATGGTGGCATCCGCAAGCATGACCCGGATCGCTCCCTGCCGGTCGAGACCGATTGCCCCGCTCACCCTCTGACCCTCCTGCAGGAGTGAAATGACGGTGACTTCGTTCTCAATCCGGACACCGGTACCATGGAGCCGGTCGACCAGGGTTGATATCATCTCATGGCCGGTACGGTCACCGGCATAGCAGGTCCTGGGGAACCGCTGCCCCCCGAACGGTCGCTGGGCAACTTCACAGCTGTCCGTAACATCAAAGACGGCTCCCCATTCCAGGAGATCCCTGATCCGCTGCGGTGCTTCATGAACGAGGATCTGAACGAGTTCAGGGTCATTGAGATACGCACCACCCTTCAGCGTATCTTCATAATGTATCTCACAGGCGTCGGCCTCCCTGAGGACAGCATTGTAACCCCCTTCTGCCATCGTTGTGCAGCCCCCCTTTCCGGTGAGGGTCTTTGAAACGAGCATGGTCTCGCCGTATTCTGCAGCCTCAATCGCTGCACGAACACCGGCACCGCCACTCCCAATTACGAGTACATGCGCCGTATCCACCGCATCAGAATGCATCTTATTAGTACGTGCGTCATATACTAACATAAATAGATGCAAAGGACTGTGTGAGCCCGGATGAGGTTTTTAATGAAATTTGGCGGCACTTCAGTGGCCGATGCAGCGACCGTCAGGAAGGTTGTGGATATCGTTGAAGGATACCGGAAGGAAGGTCATGAACTTGCGGTGGTAGTATCGGCCCAGCGGGGAGTTACCGACCAGCTCATCGCTACCGCCACCGAGATCGCCGGAAGCCGCAATGCTCCTGCCATTGATCCCCTCATCAGCTCTCTCCGCCTCCGTCACAAATCCGTACTTGCGGAGGTCGGATCGGATTTTGAGGAGGAGGTCAGCGGAGAGATGGAAGAGAGGCTCTGTGAACTCGGCAACATGCTGCATGCCGTTCATAATCTGAGAGAGCTAACTCCCCGCTCCCTTGACTATATCATCACCTACGGGGAACGGCTCAATTCCCTTGTCGTGTCTGCAGCGTTGAGACAGCGGGGTATCCCCTCGCGTGTGATGGATGGATGCGAGGCAGGGATTCTGACGACGACCCAGCATGGAGAGGCTATGGCCCTTCCGGAGAGCCAAGGGAGGATCAGGGGCAGGGTGCAGCCGCTGCTCACCGGGACGGTCCCGGTCATTATGGGATTCATGGGGTGCACCGAGAAGGGAATCATCACCACCCTCGGCAGGAGCGGGTCGGACTATTCCGCGGCGATAATCGGTGCAGGAATCGATGCCGGGGAGATCTGGATCTGGACCGACGTGGATGGAATCATGACCTCCGATCCCCGCCTGATTTCAGATGCAAGGGTGATACCATCCCTCTCCTACCTTGAGGTGATGGAACTCTCGTTCTTCGGCGCAAAGGTGATGCATCCCCGATCCATCGAACCCGCCATGAAGAAGAATATCATCGTGCGGGTCAAGAACACCTTCAATCCATCTCATCCCGGAACAGCAATAGTCAGGGGCGAGAAACGCGACAGCCGGGTGGTAAAAGCGCTCACCTACATCGACAAAGTAGCCCTGATCAATATCTGCGGGGCACAGATGATCGGACGCCCGGGGGTGGCAAGGGCAATCTTCTCTGCGCTCGCCGAAAAAGAGGTGAACGTGATGATGATCTCGCAGGGATCGAGCGAGGCCAATATCTCTCTGATCATTGATGAGAGTCAGCTCATGCCCGCTACTGAAGCACTGGCATCAATTGTAAAAGAGGGGCTCGTCCGGGAGGTGACATCCAACCGGGACGTCTGTGCGGTCGCCGTGGTCGGTTCCGGGATGGCGGGCGCCAAAGGGACTGGTGGCCGGATATTCACGGCTCTTGGGAACGGGGGGGTGAACGTGATGATGATCTCGCAGGGTTCATCCGAGGTAAATATCTCTTTTGTCGTGAAACAGGCAGACGGCCCGAAGGCAGTCCGGATCCTCCATGATGAGTTCCGGCTGTCAGAGGAGGATTATGCCTGAATCCTTCTCATACCGGGATGCTGGTGTGGATATCGATCAGGAAGCAGAGGGAATCAGGGCACTGATAGCAGCGCTGACATTCAGGAGGAAGGGCCGTTTCTCGATGATGGGAAGCGTAGGGCATTTTGCCGGCCTCATCGATTTTGGTGAAATGTCTCTTGCGCTCACCGTGGATGGCGTGGGGACAAAAATGCTCGTTGCCGACAGGGCACAGGACTGGAGTACCGTCGGCATTGATTGCATCGCCATGAATGTGAACGACCTGTATGTCATGAACATGGAACCCGTCGCCTTCGTAGACTATATCGCCACGGATTCCATATCGATGGAAAAAATGGCCCAGATTGGCAGAGGCTTGAACGAAGGGGCCCGGCTGGCAAATATCGATATCGTGGGGGGAGAGACTGCAACCCTGAAAAATCTTGTTTCCGGTCTCGATCTTGCGGGAACCTGTCTTGGCGTACAGAAAAAGGGGGAGATAATCACCGGCGACCGGGTTGTCCCCGGGGATCTCATCATCGGGATTCCGTCATCAGGAATCCACAGCAACGGGCTGACGCTCGCCCGGAGGATTGTTGATTCCCGTGATGCATGGGAGGAGCGACTCTCCAACGGAAAGACGCTCTGCCAGGAACTCCTCTGCCCAACCCGGATCTATGCAGAAGTGCTCCCGGTCTGCAGGAAGACGGTGGTGACCGGCATGTGCCACATCACCGGGGGCGGTCTGCACAATCTCTCCCGGATAACCCGATATGGTTTCGGCATCGACAACCCGATTGAGCCGCCGGAAATTTTCCAGTGGCTCCGCGAAGCAGGTTCGGTCAGCGACCGGGAGATGTACCGGACCTTCAACATGGGTATGGGCTATACCCTCATCGCACCCGAGAGCAGCCTTCCGGCCATTACCGCGCTGATTCCGGATGCCCGACCCGTCGGAACAATAACCGAACAGCCAGGTATCAGGCTGTCGGGTAAGAAATTCACGTGATGGTATCAGGAGAGCTCTTCGAGGTCATCCTCGATCACCTCAATCCTGCAGACCTTTGCCTTGTCAGCAATGATGGCACTGTTTCCTGAAAGATCCTCGATGACAAGTGTAGCCGTGAGCCTGCCTTCCCTCACCATCTCAAGCGATCCCTGAAGCGAGTGTATCCTTTCACGCTCATCAGCAGTCTCTGCCCATGAGAGGAGGCTCTGGAGGACTTTCCCGATACGATTCAGTACTCCCTCGACGTTTGAGACAAATCCCTCACACGCGGGACCGGGATCGATCCTGACCCCCAGCTCCGGTATCGAGATGGTGCCGGTCATGCTCCGGACCACCCGTATCATCATATCATCGGGAGATTCGATGATGAGTTCCCAGCGCGAAGGTTCAGTATGCTTGAGCAGCTGCGTGTCAGCAAGACGATAGCCGCAGGAGGGACAGAGCGCAGAGATGATCAGAATCTCGGAAAAATAGGGGATCTCATCAGTCTGGTACAGATATGGTATCTCGGTTTGACAGACAGGGCACGGACCGGGTACAACGGTCCGCACCTATTCGACCCCTCCGATCTTGTCACGGGAGATCTTCACCGAGTTCGGGGTGATGACTACATATCTCTGGTCACCGAGACCGATGATGTCCCCGTTCACGTCCTTGGCAACCTCTTTTAGGTCCTTCAATACCCTTTCGTACATGACCTTGTCCATCTTGAGGCGTGAAATATCGGCGATAACGACGTTCCCGTTGTAGATCTCATCCTTTATCCTTGGGCTGTCTTTGATATCCCCTATTGCGGCTATCTTTACAAACATGGCAGGGGCTGACGCCTCGGCCTGTTCGAAAGCCTCGAGGTCGAGATCCATGTAGTCGTCCTCAGTGGAGGGAGTTGACTTGCCCAGAAGCGAATCGAGAAACTTTACCATGGGAAAAAATGTCTTTTATTTTTTATTTAATAGTATCTATTTCAAAAATGACGATATTCATGGCCCGGGATTACTCCTGGGGGATTTTACCGCTTCTAAAATTCCACGTTCCAGAGGTCGTCACCGATATAATGGAGTGTTTTTACCATCTTGCCGGATGTTTTCCCCATCAGATCGCCGGCATTATAAAGGGCAACACCAAGCGCAAGGGGCTTTCCATGCCGCTCTTCCACCACCTGTACCGGACAGCCTGCCTTCACATCCTCACTAACCGATACAATTCCGGGCCGCATGATATCTGCCCCGTTGACGACAAAAGGGACCGCCCCTGAATCGACAACAACCCGTCGTTCCGGGAACGGATGTTCGAGCAGGCCCTGAAGGGTGGGAAAGACCCACTCCCCCGAATCCATCAGCTGGGGTTTCTTGTCGATGAGGTAGAGCGCAAACCCTGCATTCGTCTCGAGTATTTCGACCCGATCGCTCATGAAGAGTGAAGCGGACTCCCCTATCTGGGCACAAAGCCCGGAAAAGAGGGCTGATGCCTGTGATTTCCTGATGCTGTGCCTTTTTCTCCCGGTGATCTTCGCCATCGCGTTCCACTATATTTCTCGTCCCGATCATGAAAAAGCATTTCAGCAAGAGTGGTGTATATGAGTGCGATAAGACAGGTACACTTCCTTGAGGGAGCCCGGGCGCTCGCCAAGTTTTAAGTATCTTTCTTACGCACATATATTACTCCACAGTGATGGAACACAGGGAATTCGTATGACAAAACGGCCGTTGGATATTTTGGATCAGGTGCTGAACCGGCAACCCGTAATCGTCTCCCTCAAGGGCGGCAGGGAACTTCGTGGCGTATTGCAGGGATATGACGTCCATATGAACCTTGTACTGGATAAAGCCGAAGAGGTTGAGGGTGGGCAGGCGCGGAGCGTCGGGACCCTCATCGTCCGCGGCGACAATGTGATCTATATCTCTCCATCCATGGACTGATAGTGCGGAAGGTGAAGCATGTCAAAGGGCACTCCATCAATGGGAAAGCGTTCAGGCAAGGTCCATATTGCTTGCAGAAGGTGCGGGAGCATCTCCTATCATCTGCGGCACCGGACCTGTTCTGCATGCGGGTTTGGTAAAAGCACGCGGATGAGGAAGTACAACTGGATAAACAAGAGACCAAAGATCCCGACCCATTAGAGAGCGACCATGTGTGGAATCGTTGGCATCAGGGATGCTGGCGGTGTGTCGTTCTCACTCTATTATGCATTGTTTGCTCTTCAGCACAGGGGGCAGGAGAGCGCAGGGATCTCCACTTTTGATGGGGTTCAGCTCTATAAACACAAGGGGCAGGGTCTTGTTGCCGAAGTCTTCGATCCAGCACTGTTGCGGGGGCTTGAAGGCTATGTTGGAATAGGGCATGTACGGTATCCCACGACCGGAGCAAACAAGCCGGAGAACGCACAGCCGTTCAATTTTCTTTTTCGTGATCACATCATCTCCATTGCCCATAATGGCAACCTTGTGAATGCCTGCGAACTCAGAGACGAATACGAGGCACGCGGGCAAATCTTCTGCACGACCACGGACACCGAGCTGATCGCAAAGGTGATCACGGACGAGATGAGCACATCGGGATGCATCGAGGATGCCGTTCACCGGTGCATGCGGATACTCAAAGGTTCGTATTCTGTTGTCCTGATGATGGACGGGATACTGTACGGATTCAGGGATCCGCTTGGAATCAAGCCCATGTGCATCGGAAAGACCAGCCAGGGGATCGTGCTGGCATCGGAGAGTGTGGCGGTCGATGCCCTTGGTGGGACGTTCCTTCGTGATCTGAAACCTGGGGAGCTGGTATGTATCGATGAGGATGGGATGCGCGCCATGCAGATAGCAGTATCGGACTGCCGTGCCCACTGTATCTTTGAATACATCTATTTTGCAAGGGCCGACTCGATTCTTGATGGTGCCCTTGTTTATGATGTAAGACGGAATATCGGAGGAAAGCTCCATGAAGAAGCTCCCGTCAATGCCGATTCCATATGCCCGGTCCCGGATTCAGGGACCGCATATGCTATTGGATATTCAAAGACATCCCATATCCCGTTCGTAGAAAGTCTCATGAAAAACAGGTACATGGGAAGGACCTTTATCATGCCCTCGCAGATTGAGCGGGAGAAGGCCGTCAGGATGAAACTGAATCCGATTGGCGATCACCTGAAAGGGAAGTCAATCGTACTCGTCGATGACAGTATTGTCCGGGGGACCACGTCACGGAGGATCATCAATATCATCCGCGACGCCGGTGCAAAAGAGGTGCACGTAAGGATTGGATCTCCGGCCATCAAGGCTCCCTGCTATCTTGGTGTTGACATCCCCACCCGTGAGGAGCTGATTGCCAGCGACAAGAACGAGGAAGAAGTCCGGGGACGAATCACGGCAAACTCCCTCCACCATATCTCCCTCGAAGCATTGGTTGAATCCATCGGGATAGAAAGAAAACACCTCTGCACAGGATGTCTCACCGGGTGTTACCCGGTTTCCATTACAGGGGAACAGTCACAACCTCCCGCAATAGATTTCCTTGACGGGACCTACCAGACAAAGCTCGAGCTCTTTGAATAACGACCTTTGCGCAAAACTTTTTTAAAAAGTAAGTAGCGAGGGATGGATTTGAACCATCGGTCTACGGGTTATGAGCCCGTCGGGATATCCTGACTACCCCACCTCGCTTCCGGCAGGAGTATAATATTGACAATCTCGGGACATATAGTTTACTCCTGTAGTCCGGGACAGATCCCTCTGGGCAGGGATTAAATGGTCTACCACCAAAAGGATTTCATGGATGATGAGCTGCAGCGTATCAGGGAAAAGAAACTCCGTGAGATGACGGAGCATCTCCATGGGGCAGAGGTTCCCCTCGTACATCCTCTCAATGCCGCAAACTTCCGCCAGCTGCTTACGGCCAATCCGTTTCTTGTCATAGATTTCTGGGCTGAGTGGTGCGGGCCATGCAGGTTGGTTGCTCCGGTGATTGAAGAACTTTCCCGCGAATTTGCCAGCATCGTTACCTTTGCAAAGTGCAATACCGATGAAAACCCCGGTATCGCGGGAGGATTTGGAATCACCGCCATCCCGACTATCATCCTGTTCAGGGACGGGACGGCAGTTGATATGGTGGTGGGGGCTTATCCCAAAGAGGCTTTGAAGGCTCGGATCAAGAAAGCATTTCACCTTCCCTGACACGTGATTCTGCAGCATCACCACTATCCATCCTATTATATCACCAGATTGCAGTATCATAATGAGATGGTGAATCCCATGCGCCTGATTGTGGGGCTTTCCGGGGCCAGCGGTATCATCTACGGTATCCGGATGCTCGAGGTCCTGCACGACCTCAAAATCGAGACCGATCTTGTGATGACTGGTATGGCCGAGAAAATGGTGGAGATCGAGACAAGCCGGAGTGTTGAGCAGGTCAGGGATTTTGCAACACGGTGCCATGATAACAGTGATTTCACTTCAGTGCTTGCGAGCGGAGGGTACCGGACGATGGGGATGGTGGTCCTTCCGTGCAGTATGAAGACCCTGGCCGGTATCGCCTGCGGATTTGCCGACAACCTTCTCCTCCGGGCTGCTGACTGCACCCTCAAGGAACGGCGGCCGCTCATCCTCGTTCCGAGGGAGACACCCCTGAATCTGATCCAGCTGAAGAACATGGTTACCCTGGCTGAATCAGGGGTTACCATCCTCCCGGCAGCGCCAGGGTTCTACCACCGGCCTGAAACGATAGATGACCTGGTCGATCATATCGTCGGGAAAACGCTTGACGTATTCGGTGTCGATCATCACCTGTATCACCGATGGCGCCAGGATTTCTGAACGTTCTCCCTGTTTTATCTAAAAATCCCGATATTTTTAATCATATGATTCTCTGAAAGGGGACAAGTGTCCACCATGAGAGTGGCGGAAGATCTTCACATAAACCCCCGTAGTCGATACTCTGTCGAGAATAATGTGTGAAGTGCCCATGATACCAATGGATCACAAACCGTCCGAATGAACATCTCGGATTGTGATGTTAATGCCAAATGGCGGAGCTACATCCATTGGAAAAAAGGGGGGTATCAGGCAGTCTGCGCTCCCGGTGCGCATCCTCCCCGCAGATACTGGAGAGAGAGGATTGTGATTGCTGAAAGGGGGAGCGCGATAACGATCGGATCTATGGCACTCCAGGGATATGCGAGGACTCCTACTGTTCCGAGGAGGGCTTTTGAGAGGCCGAACACGGCTGCATACTTTGTATTGACAAAGAAAGCCCAGATGAACCAGGCAAGCGCTCCGATGACAAGGCTTGCTTTCGCTGCCAGGGGATCCGGTCTCTTGCAGTACACCGCAACAGCGAATATGGGGAGGAATGCAGATGCACAAAGACCCATGAACATTGCAGTTGCTATCGCGATGATACTCCCCGGCATCAGGAATGCGATGATAACACTGATAACGATCATTGCAAGGACCCCTGCCTGGTTTGCACGGAGGGAGAGGGCACACTCCCTCCCCCTTCCCCAGACATCGCAGATCAGGGCGGTTCCCATTGCATGGAATTGGGATGACAGGGTTGACATCGCCGCGGCGAGGAGGGTCACCATGAAAAGCACGACGAACCACTCCGGCATGGCGCTGTTGATAAATATGGGAATGATCGTGTCGATATTTCCGGCCGTAGCAACCTGGGCAGCAATCTTCCCCTGGGTCTGGTAGAAATACACGTTCGTGAGGGCGCCGACCGTGAATGCTACCCCGGTCATCATCAGGATGAAGGGTCCACCAACCAGCACAGCCCTGTTGAGGGAGCGGTTGTCCTTTGCCGTCATGAACCTGACCACCAGCTGGGGTTGTGCAAGGACACCGATCCCCACTCCAAGCACCAAGGTGGTGATGACCGTATACCAGATGGGCGATCCGAGATCGGGCATTACGGTCCAGCCGTTCATCCCCTGCTCTGCCAGCTTGACCGGGACCAGATCTGCCATGTTTGTCAGTGCAGTATTGGCCACGGTAACTCCTCCGAGGAGGAGATAGGTCGCAATGAGGAGGAATGTCATGCCGACAAGCATGATGGCACCCTGGACCGCATCAGTGTACATGACCGCGATCAGGCCACCGAATACGACATAAATGGCCACGATGAGTGCAAAACCTATCAAAGAAATGCCATAGGATATCCCGAGCGTCTCCTTGATGAACTGGGCTCCGCCGATGAGCACTGCTGCGGTATAAAGGGGCATGCCAATGAGAATGATCACCCCGGTCAGAACCTGCATGAACTGGGACTGGTAGATCTTCCCCATCAGGTCCGGAAATGTGATAGCCTTGAGCCGCTGCCCTATCTCCCGCGTCTTTTTTCCGAAGACGACAAAAGCGATCAAGATCCCCACCCCTATATTGAAGACCGTGAGCCAGATCAACCCCATCCCAAGGTTTGCTGCCTGGCCACCGAAGCCGACGATAGCAGAGGTGCTGATAAACGTCGCCCCGTACGAGAGCGCAATCACGACAGGATGGGCATTCCTGCCGGCGACAAGGTAATCCTCAGTATTTCTGGTTTTCTTGTATCCGATGTAGCCTAGGATGAGCATGATCACCACATAGATTGCAGTGACAACAACGACCATGGTAGTGCTGACAGCCATTCGTCAATCGCCTCCTTTGTTCCAATACGCGTAACCGTATATCATACAAGCAAGGGCGAGTGCTAGGCAGAGCAGATACGCGATCCAGATCTGCGGGTCAGGGATTCCAAACATGTTACAAACCTTCTGGTAATCTCATGAAGTGTCCATTACAGGGGAACCGGCTCGAAAAGCTGGTCCCCTACCTAAAGAAGAAAATAAAAAATACGGATGATTGCTGCAGGACCGATTGTGAGTTGATATCCTGTAAGCGGGACATTCCGGTTTACCTGATCTTTCAGGTCACTCTTTTTTCTATTTAAGCCTTTTTTAATTGTTCCGAAGCAAATCACGGAAATCTCCCGGGATTCTCTCTCGCAGGAATAAACCCCTGCCTGGAGGCTTGCACAGGGAGTGTCCGGAAAATACTCACTTTCAGTGAATGGTTCTCTTTTCTTGGGCCGGACAACCGTATTTTTCCGGCCGAAAACCAGATGAACCGTCCGGCTCCATATGGAGGTAGCGTATATGGATACCTTTTCCCGTTTGCACGAGGGGCTCAGGCAGGTCCTTGCTCATCGGATCGGATGGAGCGAACTCCGGGCTGTACAGGAGAAGGCCTACGAAGCCGTCAGTGGCGGGAACGATGTACTGGTCATCGCACCGACTGCTGGCGGAAAGACCGAGGCAGCACTCATCCCTGTCGTGGATGGGATTCTGAAGGGTGGATTTTCAGGGGTAGCTGCCCTCTATCTTGCCCCCCTCAAGGCACTGATCAACGATCAGGAGGACCGGTTCTCCAGCTTCTGCCTGCCCACCGGCCTCGAGGTCCTGAAATGGCATGGGGATGTTCCGAAGGGTGACCGGGCATGGAAGGATAATGAACCCCCGCATATCCTGATGATCACACCTGAATCCCTTGAAGTACTCCTCATGGAGCGGGAGCTCTCTCTCGGGCTCGCTCACCTCCGCTACCTCATCATTGACGAGCTCCATGCATTCGTTGAGTCGGAACGGGGTGTCCAGATGCGGGTGCTGATCGATCGCCTGGACCGGATTTCAGGGAGAAAGATCCAGCGGATCGGCCTTTCTGCCACGGTAGGAAATCCCGAAGAGATCCTTTCCTGGCTGTCCGGGAGCAGGCATGGGGAGGTGCTGGTCCGTATCCCTGCACCCCCTCAACCGAAGAGATTTACCTTCGTAGTTGAGGAGAAGGAATCCGCAAGGGCCAGTGCTCTCGCCCGGATTGTCAGAGGGAAGAAAGCGCTGGTATTTGTAAACAGCAGGAGTGATGCCGAGGCCGTGAACACCGCTCTCGCCGGCAGGGTCGATCAGCTGCTGGTCCATCATTCATCCCTGTCTCCGGAGATGCGGCGTGAGACCGAGAGGGCGTTCTCCGAATCTGAAAGTTCCTGTATCATCTGCACGAGCACTCTTGAGCTGGGTATCGATATCGGGAATCTCGACGTGGTGGTCTGCATCGGCCCCCCCCCCAGTGTCTCCTCGTTCCTCCAGAGGATGGGAAGGAGCGGAAGAAGAGGGAAGCCTCCCTATGTCGCCTGCATCCTGAAGGATGCCTGCGAACTCCTCTGCATGGTTGCCGTAATCGAATCCGCGAGCAGAAAGGAAGTGGAGCCGCTACATCCTCATAAAAAACCGTATAATGTGCTCGTCCAGCAGGTCCTGCTCGAGATAGTCAGGAAACGGAGAACCTCACAGTCCCATATCAGGAGATTTGTCAGGGGTCTCTTTGCCTTCAGGGAGATAAAACCCCGGGAGATCGATGCCCTGCTTGGTGTTCTTGACGACTTCGGCATCCTGGTCGGTGATGGGGACATGCTGATGCCCGGGCCGGGGGCAGAGTCGTCATTCGGGAGATCCAACTGGAAGGACCTCTTCTCAGTCATAAAAGGAGGGAGTGAGTTTCGTGCGGTGACCCCTGATGGCGAGATGATAGGGACACTTGACGCACGTTTCGTCGCAGGAAAAAACAGGAAGAGTTTCACCCTTGGGGGAAAGAGCTGGACCTTCGTGAAGAGCGACGACTCGCACGAGCTGGTGGTGGTTGTTCCTGGAGAGGGGGAGAAGAACGAAATATTCTGGACCGGTGGAAGGACGGGGTTCTCTCCTGTTGTCTGCCAGGCAGTCGGCCGGATCCTCTCAACCGGGGGATCGATGCTCCCCCTGCCCGAACCTGAAAGAGCACTTATTTCCGGTGTCATCGATGCTTTGCCTGAGCTTATCCCCCGGGGAATTTGCATTCTGGAGAAACCTGGAAAGAGGAACTATGATGTCACCATCCTTACCTTCAGGGGCAGGATGTTCAACGGGATACTCGCCAGCCTGATCCGGTCCGAATCTGATAGAAGACTTACGGTGAGTTACCATGATTTTTCCGTAACGATCAAAAATGCCGGGAAGGTGGGTGTGTCTTCCACCATCTACGATCTGCTCATGAGGCTGCAGGAGAGGAGAACCGATTCCGGTGCAAAAGGGCTCAGAACCCCTGGCACGGAGACCTGGAAATTTGCCTCGGCTCTCTCCCCAGAGATTCTCCGTGAAATGGCCTTTGCCGATTATTACCGCTACCCCGAATTTTTGCAGGATTTCGGGACTGTGGAAATTTTTCTCACGGATCCTGGTGGATCGGTTCCGGCGGTTTAACTATCAGGTGACCACCGCTTTTCTGAACCTCCACCATGCAATAGCGAACATAACTGCCGCGAATCCCACCAGGAAAAGGAAGGCAAAAACAATCTGGAATGGTGTGAACTGGTAGTGGATTCCTATCGCCTGGAAATCATCCCCGATCGCAAAGTAACGGATCCCTGTCACCAGGTACGTGAGCGGATTAATCACGGATACTGCCTGCAGTGCAGGGGGAAATGCATCTATCGGGTATAGTGCATTGCTTGCAAAGAATATGGGCATCGTGAGCAGGGTCATGATCCCCTGCATCCCTTCAGGGCTCTCGAGCGAGATCGCAATGGCAGCGGAGAGGAAGAGGAATCCGAGGGAGAAGACAGCAACAAAGAGGAGGATTCCGACGATGGCCAATACTGTTTCAATTACGGTATACCCAAAAAAGAACTGGGCCCCGATCAGGATGCCAAACACCATGATGATGATCGCCTGAATGAAGGATTTGGTCATCCCGGAGAGGGCTATCCCGAAGATGATATGGTTCCTCGGGAGCGGGCTTGCAAAGATTTCACGCATTAGTCCCCAGTTCTTGTCAAAGAGGAGACTCATCCCGCCAAAGAGGCTGGTGAAGAGCGTGGTCATCGCGATCACCCCCGCAGCCATGAAGGTGAGATAGTCAACCGTGGGCACTCCGGGCAGGGGAGGTAGTTCTGAGGTGAAGCGGTTGAAATTGGAAGACATGGCTATTCCGAAAAAAGCCATCCATAATGCAGGCTGGACCAGTGAGGAGATGAGCAAGGTCTTGAACCGGTAAAACCGGAGCATGTCCCGCCAGAATATCGTGAGAAATCCAAGATGCATCGGCTACCTCCTGCCTGCACGGGTTACCGCCATGGAGGGCTTTTCTGCACCTTCGTCGCGAAGCTCCCGGCCGGTATAATGGACAAACACATCGTCCATTGAGGGTTTTTTCAGGTTGACCGTGCTAACCCTGATCCCTTCCCGCGACAAAGCTTCGATGATCATCGGAAGTATCTTTGTGCCATCGCCGTTCAGCATGGCCACGATCCCAGTCGGTTTCTGCGTGATATGTTTCACCATTTCCATGCCTGAAAGGATTTTTCTGGTCCCGTCACCATCGCTGGTCTCGAGGTAGATCAGGTCCTCACCGAGAGTATTTTTCAGTTCGGATGGTGTTCCGGTTGCAATGATCTGTCCTTTGTCGATGATACTGATCCGATCGCTCAGGTGATCGGCTTCATCCATGTAGTGGGTGGTGAGAAATATCGTCGTGCCTTCCCGATTCACTGCCTTGATGTACTCCCACATCCTCAGCCGGGTCTGGGGGTCGAGACCGATGGTCGGCTCGTCGAGGAAGAGCACCTTTGGGCGTGTCATCAGTCCGCGGGCAATCTCGAGTCTGCGCTTCATCCCGCCGGAGAGGTTTTTGGTACGGGTGTCCTGCTTGTTCTCGAGCTGGACGAGCGCCAGGAGTTCTTCGATCCGATCCTTCCGCTCGGCGTTCGGCATCTTGTACAGGTTGCCGTGGAATTCAAGGATCTCGCGGCAGGTCATGTCACGGTCAAGGGTGACATCCTGGAAGACAATGCCGATGGATTCCCTGACCTGCTCTGGATCCTTTACCACATCAAAGCCGGCAACGGTGGCTGATCCCTGCTGTAGGGGAAGGAGCGTGATCAGGACGTTGATTGCTGTGCTCTTGCCGGCCCCGTTTGGTCCGAGAAACGAGAATATCTCCCCTTCGGATACCTCAAAACTAATTCCGTCAACTGCGGTAAAATCCCCGTATTGGTGGAAGAGCTCTTTCACCGAGATTATTGGTTCAGTCATGCGACCCCCATGGATCCATCATTTGTTGTCAAATCAGTCTGCTCATTTTAGTGGTTTGGACAGAGATCCCTTAATAAGGATTGGAAAGGGAAATGTCTCATGCCAATCACGGTTGTGATGATGGAGGCATGGGCGATTTTCCATGCTCTGGATGCCGGATAACATTGTATCGATTGAGTGGCGATGAAATATCTGGTGAGAGGAGTGATTGGACAGGGATGAATGGGGACACCGGGCGGATTGAGCATTTTATCGCCATGCTTGATGATGAAGATCCTTCGAAGCGCTGGAGAGCAGCTGAGACCCTTGGAAGAATCCGGGACGACAGAGCGGTCGAGCCGCTCATCCTCGCACTTGATGACGAGGACTGGAGAGTGAGACAGAAAGCAGCCTGGGCACTGGGGAAGGTTGGGGATCCAAGAGCCCTTGTGCCGTTGAGAAGAGCGTTGATGAACGAGAGGGAAGGAGTAAAAGAGATTATCGAGGAAGCACTTGACGAGATTAAGGCAATGGGGTATAATCCCGTGCGCTCTGCTGATGATAGGTAAGGTTTTATGCAAGCCCCGGTCAGGATATGACTGCCGTGGTATATGGCCCCCTTCTTTTATAAACCATTAATACATCTGGCGGGGAACATTTGAGGGACAATCAATCACTTCTCCCGTCCTGGTAGGGAGATGTGCGTTTCCTGGACACGGACCAGGCAGGGAGTATGGGCATGGATTTCAGAGATACGGGTCTCGAGTTTGACCAGAACCGGATCGAGGAACTCGATCAGCTGCGCAGTGAAGGCTACTCTCTCTACCCCCCGGTGTTTGAGAGAAAAGAGAGGATCACGGAAATCAGGGAGAAGTTTTCAGCAGTGGGTCACGAAAGGAGCGAGGAGCGTGTTGTCACCGCAGGACGCCTTTATACAGTCCGAAACCACGGCAAGACGATCTTTGCTGACCTTGGTGACGAGGGGGCACGAATCCAGCTCTACATCAGGAAGAATGATATTGGGGAGGCTCACTTTGATTTTTTTACCCGGTTCATTGAGCGGGGCGATATCATCGGTATCGGCGGTTATCCCTTCAGGACTAAGCTTGGTGAACTGACTATCTGGGTCGATGATATTGTTCTCCTGACCAAGTCACTGAACTCCCTCCCTGAAAAATTCCATGGCCTGACCAACGTGGAAAAACGATATCGCCAGCGGTATCTTGACCTCATCATGAATATTGAGGTCCGGGAGACCTTCCGGATAAGGAGCCTCCTGGTCTCTGAGATCCGTTCTTATCTTACTGCACGTGAATTCCTCGAGTTCGAAACACCGATCCTTCAGCCCGTCTACGGCGGGGCCAATGCCCGGCCCTTCACTACCTACCACCACTGCCTCTGCCAGAACCTGTTCATGCGTATCGCCCCGGAACTGTATCTGAAGCGACTCGTCATAGGAGGATTTGAGAAGGTCTTCGAGATTGCGAGGAACTTCCGTAACGAGGATATCGATACCAGGCATAATCCAGAGTTCTCGATGGTCGAGATATACGAAGCATACCGGGACTACAACGATATGATGGCTCTCACCGAGGGGATCATCTCACATCTTGTCCACACCATCTGTGCGAACTACCGGATTGAATTCGGGGGAGAACCGCTCGATTTCACCCCTCCCTGGCGGAAAATGTCTATGGAAGATGCGGTTAAGGAGCTTGCGGGACTGGATACGCGGGCGTACAGTCTTGAGGATCTGAAGAAGATTGCCAGGGACAAAAGGATTGAGGGATATGAGGCAGCGACTAGCTGGAGGGAACTGTTGGTTCTGTTCTTCGAAGAGATGGTGGAAGGGCAGCTCATCCAGCCCACGTTCATTTATGACTTCCCGATCGAGAACTCCCCCCTTGCGAAGAAGCACCGTTCAAAGGAGGGATTCACTGAACGGTTCGAGCTGTTCATCTGCGGGATGGAGATTGCGAACGGCTTCTCGGAACTGAATGACGCTCTCGATCAGCTCGCCCGGTTCCAGAAGCAGGATGACATGAGGAAAGCAGGCGACCTGGAAGCCCAGATGCTTGATTATGACTTCATCAACGCGCTTGGCTACGGGATGCCTCCTACGGGAGGAGTGGGGCTTGGGATCGACCGCCTCGTAATGCTGGTGACAAACCAGAGTTCCATCAAGGAGGTCATCCTCTTTCCACAGATGAGATCTGAAGGGGATGCTACCCTCAAATCCTCCGGTAATAATGAGGCCGGAATCCCATGATTGGAGTGTCGGAAGTAGTGTATCAGGTTTGAATGTTCCCCTTTTCCCTGATCTGCATCAAGAATAAAAAAAATCCAGTCAGATCATTGACAAGGCATCCTCCCTTGCCCTCAAAGGGGCAAGAGGATAAGCCTCGCAGGTTTTTCAATAAAAAATGAGCGATTGCCTGGGATCAGAGCACTTTTAAGCTGACGTATCCAATGCAGCCGCATACCTGCACTGCCCAAATGAGATGCACCCGTCTCCCAGCGGGTATTCTGCATTGATAAACAGTTCAAGACCCGCCTCGCGTACCTGATCAATAATTGTCTCCCGTATCATCCTGTTATAGGCAACACCCCCGGAAAGTACAATAAAAGGGATATCCCAGTCATGAGCTGCATGGACCGCAAGCCCGGCGATCCCTCGCGCAAGATTATACTGGAACGAAGCGGCAATATCGGAAATGTGATGGTGGTCACCAGACCGGCTGGACTTATATTCCCTGAGTGCGCTTTTCATCAAGCTCCTTGTGGACAGCACCTCAGTGGAAGCGTTGCGGAAAAACGACAGATCCCACTCACTGGCTCTTCCACCAACGGCTGCCGATTCCAGTTTCATCGCAGGTTCACCATCATAGGTTTTTTCATCGCATATTCCAAGGAGTGCAGAGACCGCGTCAAGGACCCTCCCTGTACTGCTCGTCATGGCAACATTCAGGCTTTTATCCAGTTGTGCTTTGAGGATGTCCAGTTCGAGATCGTTCCAGCCGCGTGACAGGAGGATCTCTTGGACATCGGATTCAGGCAGGATCCCATAGAGCATCCTCTCCGGGTAGGTTGTCGCCAGATCGCCGCCTGGCATAGGAACAACCTCCAGATGGCCAATCCGTTCATAGTCAGGGATCTGACCTGCAAAGATCTCCCCTCCCCAGATCGTTCCGTCATCGCCATATCCAACTCCATCAATGGTAATCCCAATGCAGGGATCAGGGGTGGCAGCCGCAACATGGGCCCGGTGGTGCTGGACCGGAACGAGCTTTCCTCCCCCTTCCTCAGCCAGCTCACGGGCATACCGGGTGGAAAGAAACTGGGGATGGGCGTCGTGGGTGATCAGGTCATACGTTTCTACACCAAGGAGGCTGCCCATGGTGCTGATGGTCTCCTTCAGGTATTCAAAAGTCCCGGGATTCCTGACGTTTCCAATGTGGGGGGAAGTGGTTGCAATATCATCCTTGTAGATGGTGATATTGGAATTCAGTTCAGGACCGACCGCAAGTATCGTCCTTTCTCCCAGGGGAAGTCTGGTCCGTCTGGGCGCCATACCCCGGGAGAGACGGATGATGAACCCATCCCTCACCACAGAATCATCGCACCTGTTGATGATGCTCCGGTCATGGGTAAGGAAAAAGTCAACCTCCCGACTGAGGCTGGCCATTGCCCTGTCGATATCGGTGATCATGGGATACCCGGGCATGTTTGCACTCGTCATGACAAGGAGTGGGTGCGTGAGGTGCGAAAAAAGGAGGTGGTGGAGGCCGGTATACGGAACCATACAACCGATGGTATGGAGATTGCTGATTCCTGTATGAGCCGTCCGGTCCCGTTTTTCCAGAACAACAATCGGTCTGGTTGCACTGTCGAGGAACAGCCGTTCCTCACTAGAGATACATGCGATCTGGCTGACATAATCGGAGTTTCTGACCATTATCGCAAAGGGCTGTTCCGACCTTCCCAGACGCCTCTTCAATTCCCCCGCGGATTCCTCAATGCATGCGATATGGAATCCTCCGATTCCCCGAATTGCAATCAGGGCACCGGAATCGAGAAGCCGTGCCGTCTCCTGTATCAGATCCCGGCAATCCACGGTGTTTCCGTCGCGGTCCAGCAGGATGAGATGAGGACCGCATCGTTCACATGCGATGGTCTGTGCATGATGGCGGCGGCAGGAGGGATCGGCATACTCATCACCACATTCCTCACACATCGGAAACTGTTGCATCACAGTCCGTTCACGGTCATACGGGAGTTTGTTGATGATGCTGTAACGGGGGCCACAATTCACGCACGATGTTGCCCAGTACGACCTGTACCTTCCCCTGCGGGAGTCGATATCTGCAAGACACTCCTCGCAGGTTGCGATGTCAGGAGGGATCATCCCGGACATAGTCCCAGGACTGCTGGGCAGGATCAGGAAGTCTTTGGGATATGGCCCTTCCCAGGGTGTTACAGAAAGGTAATCGATCCGGGCAAGTGGAGGGCCCGTACGTATGGAAAGGAGGAAGTCCTCAAATGCATCCCCCTTCGCATAAATTTCAACCTCACTCCCGAGGTTCTTCACGTAACCGGAAATCCCGTATTCCCGTGCACGGGCATACACAAAAGGACGGAAACCTACGCCCTGGACAACTCCACGGACGAGTATTCTCCCGTTTCGGCGCATCGGATTCCTACAAAACTTTATGGATTTACTGCGCCATATACTAAGTGGGTTTTTATCGTGTCAGGCCATATCAGGATAGTGAATGATCCGGTGGAACTGATTCCCCTTCTCATCACTTTTAACAATTCATGCTATAAACAGGTCTATGATCTTCTCAACAAGTCATGGATGACCGAAGAGGAGTTGAGTACTCATCTGAAGGAAGAGGGGGTAAGTCACTGCATCAGCATCCTGAAAAAGGGCAATCTCATTGAAGAACAATGGAGGATGCCAGAGCCGGGAAAACGCCCTGTGAAGGAATTCCGTGCGACATACAATAAGTTCAGGGCGAATTTCCAATGCAACCTGACTGATCTCTCCGACCTTCTTTATATCGCGGTATCCAATGATGAGCAATTGCGCATCGTTGTTGAAAAGGTAGAGGAGGAATTGTCGGGGGGGAACAACTCCATCAATGATATTGCACGCAAATTCGGGGTCAGTCCCACCTTTATCAGGGGTCTGGCAAAGCGGATCCCTCATCTGGATGTGAAAGGTCAGGGACTGGTGCTGCTTGAACGAAGCCAGTGAGGATCCCCTCTCTTCCATTCTCAGGAGCAAGCGTGAGGTAACCCGGTTCCAGATCCTTGTCGAGATTGCTGAGCACCAGCCTGCAGTCAGGCAGCAGGAGATTGCCGACAAGCTCGGTGTGACCCCTCAGGCAGTATCAGAGTACATCAGAGAACTCGTCGATGATGGCATGGTTGCTGCGCACGGGAGAGGACGTTACGATGTGTCCCGGTCCGGCATCGAATGGGTTCTTAACCATGCAGAAGCTCTTGAATCGTACGCCCGGCATATCAGAAGGGATATTATTCAGCAGGTTTCGACCTGGACCGCTATCGCCGCCCATGATCTTAAAGAGGGGGAGGAGGTCGGTGTTTATATGAAGGGAGGGTGGCTCTATGCGGCGAGTGAACCCCAGAGTGCAACCGGGATCGTCCTGATCGATGCCCGTCAGGGTGATGATGTCGGCGTCATCCGGCTGTCGGGAATTATCGATCATACCGAAGGAGTCATTCACGTCTGTAAAGTGCCACGGGTCCAGAGGGGAGGTTCGCAGAACGTGAAGAAGGAACAGCTCCTGGCCGTCACCAGCCAGGCTGAAATGGTCGCGGCAGTGGGCCTGGAGGCGTACGTGGCACTGGAGAAGGCGGGAAGGATCCCTGACATGTTCTTCGGATCCCGTGAAGGGGTCATCGAGGCGGCATTTCACGGCATCGACTGTGCCATTTTTATCGTGGATGAAGAATTCACTGATTTTCTGAAGAGGCTTGAAGGGGTCGGGTTATCTTACCTCATCCATGACCTGGTCACTCCATGAGGGTTATAGTCCATCCCCAGAAAGGAAATTACAAAATCCTCTTTCTCGACAATCATAGTATCCGGGGAACTGCGTTTGCAGAGATATCTGAAACCCCGAAAGGAGTGAGGCCCGTTCAATACCGGCTCAAATGGGGAAGCCGGCAGCAGTACCGCAACACTCCCACAAAGGACCTTATCGCCTCCCTCCGGAAGAGTGAGGTATTCCTCACCCGGCGCGACGAGATATTCGGGAGGTTCCTTGCAGATTTCCAAATCTCGTCATCGTTGGTGAATCTCTGCCGGATCTGTCTCCTCGAAGAGCGGATAACCCCCCTGAGCGATAAAACCGGAATCCGTTACCGGGGATCTGAATCAATCTGCCCGGAGTGTGCAAAACGGGAAATCCGCCGTGAACTTGCACATATGGGACGTATCGGCCGCCAGTCCATGTCCCACATGGAAGAGATGTTGTTAAAATACCGTGACGTGGACCGGGTTCTCGCAAGCATCCAGCCTGAGCAGATAACAATGTCCCAGACGCTCTTTGACCGGCTGGATGCCCATCCGGTCCAGAAGACCGCACACCTCGAAGAGCTGCCCCTGCCCCGGGTCTTTGTGGATGCATCCGGAGTCTCCAGCCTCATGCCCGCCCAGCAGATGGCGGTGGATGCAGGCCTGCTGTACGGGAAGGACCTTCTTGTCGTTTCAGCAACCGCGAGCGGGAAGACCTTCATCGGGGAGATGGCTGGGATGAAGAACCTGATCGAAGGGAGAGGACAGTTCCTCTTCCTGGTCCCCCTGGTGGCCCTTGCAGTCCAGAAATACCAGCGGTTCAATGAACGATACGGATCATTCACTGACGTCGGGATCATGATAGGGAAGAGCAGGCTCAATCTGCCCGAGAACCGGCAGGCAGGAGACAGGAACACCGGCGCCCCGGTGATTGTCGGGACCTACGAGGGGATCGATCACCTTATCAGGATGGGATCACGCCTCCGGCAGATCGGGACCGTGGTGATCGATGAAGTCCAGATGCTTGAGGATCCTGACCGGGGACACCGGCTCGACGGCCTGGTTGCGAGACTGAAATACCTCGCCCCCAAAGCCCAGTTCCTGTATCTCTCAGCCACCATCGGTATGCCGAAGATCCTGGCAAAGAAGCTGGGGGCTACCCTTGTCAGATATGATGAACGGCCCGTCTCTCTGGAGCGGTATCTCCTGTTCCTTGAGCACAAGCAGAAGATCCCGACCGAAAAGAAGCTCTGCGAGGAGGAGTTCAGGACCAAGTCGTCGAAGGGATTTTTCGGCCAGACAATACTGTTCACCAATTCAAGGGCCCGGTGTCATGTCATCGCCGATGCAATGGGACCTGGATACGCTGCTTACCATGCCGGCCTGACGGCACAGGAGCGGAGGGATGTTGAGGCGAAGTTCCTGGGCGGGAAGCTGAAAGCGGTGATCACGACTGCAGCGCTCGGTGCAGGGGTAGACTTCCCCGCATCCCAGGTCATTTTTGATTCGCTTGCCATGGGAATCTCGTGGCTCACCGTCCAGGAATTCAACCAGATGGCAGGAAGGGCAGGCAGGCCTGATTTCCATGATCTCGGGAAGGTGGTCATCCTTGCAGAGCCTGGCGGGACGTATGGAAGAGGGTCCTCATTCACTGAGGAAGAGGTAGCGATGCGGCTCCTCAAGGGGGAGATGGAGGAAGTAGCGCCAGAGCATGACCTCGAGCAGAGCTCTGAAGAGTATGTGGCCAATGCCGTTGTCTGCAGGGGAGACGAGCAGGATCTGGAATACATCAATAACCAGATGATCGGGACCCTTGAACCCGTTCTCCCCCTCCTCCTCGAAAAGGGAATGGTCCGCCAGACCAACGGAAGGATCGAACTGATGCCCCTCGCCCGGGTGATGGCCGAACATTTCATCGGAGTGGAACGTCTGCTCGAGATCCTCACCCTCTCAAACAAATTCAAGGATCCGATCGAGATCCTTACCGAACTCGAATGCAGCGCCCTGGAAGAACGAAAGAAAGAGAAGGGAAAGGGAAAGAGAGAGCAGCGCTGATCCACCGCCTCCTCGTAACAATAGACCGTGGAACTTTTTTCAGGAGGATATACTGCAGATCCACCGGTCGTATATCGGATCCCGCGTATTCTCGATAATTTCTGATTCTTTGCCATACTGATCTGCCCAGTTCCTGATTCGCATGGCCTCCTGCTCGGTCCCTGTCGTGATAAGGCTGCGATCAGTCAGCATGATCAGTTCCCCAGTAATCTGCTCCCACATCCCCTCATTGAAATCATGGATCTCCCCGAACATCAGCCCAAGCCCGGTATCGCAATGGCCCACATAGTGGTGAAGGAGGGAGGCATCAATCAGCATCGTCTCCTCCTGCAGAAGCCTGCCCCTGGCAAATCCGAGGGAGATCAGAGACGGATCATTGTCGCAGGAGAAGATTTTATACCCCCGTTTCCGGAGTACGAGGGATCCGACTCCTGATCCGCATCCGCAGTCAAGGCACGATCTCCCCGCTCCGTCTCCCAGGATCTCGCCAACAAGGGAGTCAACGAGACTCACCCGTCCGGGATTCAAATCTTCAAGGGCGGGGGTGGTATGCAGTGCCAGCTCCCTGCTGTAATAGCCCCGGACTGCAGCTTCCCAGATACCCCGCTCCTCCTGGAAGATATCGCCTCCGAGATATTCGAATCGGGCGATCAGTGCACCAGTCGGTGGGCGGAGGTGAAAACAGCCGGCAATCCAGGTTCCATCTTCCCTGCATACTGCCATGCAGAGCGGATCTGAATCCTGGTCAACAAGAAGCCGGGCCTGGGTACCTTCGGATTCTTCGAGGAGTGCAGTGAACGTGGTATCCGGGAGTAGTGCGAAAGAAGGTTCAATCAGCTGCACCTCCACAAGGCCGAGGATCTCTGCGATGTCCTGCATCTCTTCAGGCCCCGTATTTTTTGGCACGGTTGATCAGGTCGCAGATGATTGGCATCAGCGAATGGCCTGTTATCCGGTTGAGTCCGCCCTGGGCACAGGCAACCTCATCGAACTGCATGACCGCATCGGTCCGGACATCATCTCCCCAGATGACAAGCGGAACAGGGTCAGCACTGTGATCCCGGATGCTGCAGGGGGTGCTGTGGTCAGCACAGATGACGATCAGGCATTCATCGGTATACAGCAGCGGTTCGAGCGCAGCATCAATATGCTCGATGAAGTTCTTCTTCTCGATGGCATGGCCATCATGCCCTGCCTCGTCAGCCCCCTTGATATTGAGCAGCACAAAATCCTGTTCTTTCAGCTCGGTAAGGGCAGCCTTCACTTTTCCTTCAAGGTTTGTATCAGACGAACCCGTCGCTCCTTCCACCGGGACGTACCTGAGTCCGAGAGATTTCCCGATCCCGGTTATCAGGGTCGCAGCGGATATGACACTGCCGGAGAGACCATACCGCTCGCTGAAAGGTTCATACGTGCCCATCTGCCCTGCACCACGGACGAGGATCATGTTTGCCAAAGGCAGCCCCCTCTTCCTTCGATCCTGGTTCAGGGTATGTTTCGCAAGGATTGGGAGTGACTGCCGTATAAATTCATTCAGTGCCTCTGTGGTCTTCCTGTCGGCTGCTGAATCACGGAGCGGGAGGAACGCTGGTGGTTGGATCCCCTCTTTCTTCGGGTCGTTTGAGGAGACGCAGGCTCCGAGCCCCGCTCCCCTGAAGGCGAGCGCCGCGCGATGGCCTGCCCCGGAACGGAAGAGCACCTCCACCCCGAACGAGGAGAGGTCAACCTTCCCTTCGACCTCCTCTGAGAGTGGGCTGGTATGGTGTATCCTGCCGGCACGCCGGTCGATAACCCGTCCGCTCTCATCAATGGTCGCGTAGTTGCATCGGAATCCTACCATCCCCGGTTCCATGCTGATACCAGTCCCTGCTGCTTCAAGGGGACCCCGGCCGGTATAATATTGTTCCGGGGGATATCCGAGGAGGCTCAGGTGCGAGGTATCCGATCCCGGGCGGATTCCAGGACCAATAGTATCCATAATCCCGGATACTCCTTCAGCTGTAATTCGATCGAGAATGGGAGTCCGTGCAGCCTGGAGAGGCGTCAGTCGACCGAGTTCACTGCATGGCCGGTCAGATACACCATCGATGATAAGGAGCAGGACCTTTCGTGCCGTCATCCTGAAAAGATACGGACTGCACAGTATTATGTTTCACCATTGGACCTCCTGATTGTGAAAAAGGAGGCTAAAGGATACCAAGACGATTAAGCTGCCCTGGTGATCCCTACTTTAGATTTGATTACCTCAACCCTGCGGACAGGGAAGAGGGGCTTTATGGTCTTAAAGAGCTCTTTCGAGATATCCCCTGTGACAATTCCATTGAGGAGAGCGTTGAAATCTCCCTCTTTTGCGAGATCCTGGGTTTTTGAAAAGAGAAGCCCCCGGATTGCATGGGTCTGGCTCAGGTTTGCCCTCGTGAGAGTGTAACAGGTGACCGACAGATCCACCATCTTCCCGTCCTTGGTAAGAACCGGCACATGGCTGTCGATCCGGGTTGTCCTTCTCTTTACCAGGGAACGGAGGTAATCACGGGTCAGTTCATGCCCTACAAACTCGGTGTATGCCGCATCTGCTGCCACATTCGCGATTCGCAATTTCATCTTCACGTTCTGCCTGGAGTAATCATTCAGTATCTCACCAAGGGTAGTCTGAATGATCCTGCCAACTACGCTCTCGGGGTCACCTGCAATGGTATCCCCAATGTATGCCTTCCCGAGGCTTTCGGGGGTATATATCTTATACCAGCTCTTGGCTTTCCAGCCTTCAACTCTTCGTCCAACCTGTTTTTTCTTTGCCATACTATCACATCAGAGAAATTTGAAAAGATTTTTAGGTTCTCCAACCTTTTTCGCCACGATATCCGGCCAGTTCCCGATATCAAGCCCTTTCTGGGCAAGAAATGCTGCTGTCCACCGCTCAAGGCCGATACCGGAGCAGCCAGACCAGCAGTCAGCCCCGCTCTGGATTTTTACATTGAATCCCTTCGGGTATTTGTCACCGTTGATGCTGACATTCTGGAATTCGAGCCAGCTGTTACTGTAAGGAAGCAGCGCCTCGTAATCCGTGGTCCCAATCCGCCCGCCGCATCCGCAGCCGTTGTCGGGACCGATCATCCCTTCCTGCGCCATGAACCAGGGAGTCACCTTGGCACACCGCCATTCCAGCTCGAGGAGATCCTCGAATACATGGGTATAGGCGTCATGCAGCCGGTCTGCAGTCTCCACCGTCTGCTCTGCAGTACCGAGCCAGAGGATCTCGATCCGGTGGAACTCGTCGACCCGCTCTATCCCGTGAATACCCCCGCTCTCGTAGCGGTGGGACGTTCCGCTCCGGTCAAAGATCCGGATGGGGAGGCAGTCGTTTGCCAGGGTCTCTCCCTGCAGGAACGGCCAGAATGAAGGGCACTGGGCGTAGCAGAGACCACCAATTGGCCCGTCAATCCGGTTTCTGATCTCGTCTACCCAGACTTCACCGGTGACCTTGAAGTAATCACCGATATCCTCCCAGTAGGCAGCATCACGCGTTTTAGGGGTGCATACATAGTAGATCTCAGGATAAACCCCTTTCGCGTGCCCGGACTTCATCCAGACTTCCCAGGGCACCAGTTTCGGGAAGATCATCTCGGTAAATCCCATAGGCCCGATGATCTCTTCGATGACGATCTGTTCGAATGCCCGGAAGAGCTGGGTTGACTGCGGTCCATGGATCCACTGCCCGCGGGAGAGTGCATGCTTGATCCAGCCCCGCTGGATCATCTCTGCGGTTGGATCACCCTCGAAATGGAGGGCTTTTGTTCCACTCTCATAGATGAGCTCCCAGTGCTCTCCCTTTCCTCCATAGCCCGCAGCCTCGATCTTCTCTTCGAAAAGCCTGACCAGCCGATCAGGGATACGATTCTCGAGATCCGAAGCGGAGACGTCGAGATTGACAAAGAGCACCCGTCCGGAATGGATTGCCTTCTTGATGAACGGAAGTTCCGGTGTCCGGAAGTTCTCCGGGAATGCTCCCTCCAGCTCAATCGAATAATCGGTTACTACGATCTCGCGGATACCGAGCCGGTGCTTCCCGAGTGAGGGGGCAACCTGCTTCCTGAACCGGAAGAGTGCATCGTGGGCCCTGGTGTATGCCCCGCTCTCAATAGTAAGAGTGAGGGTATTTCCCGAAAACTCGGATCGCGTGATCTGGCCCACTTCGCTGCGATCCACCCCTTTCGGGACACCCTTCATGAACAGCACCCTGTTTGCTTCATCAATCAGTGCCCGGCAGGACTCCTCAGCCTCCTTTGAGAAGGGGGCGCTGAACCGGAGCTCTGCGTCTAGTCGGAAGCGTACCTGCATAGATCCTCCGCAATTGCACAATTCATAAGATAGTCGTCAGTTGATGCGATGAGGGAACGAATTTTCCTGCCAGTTATCCTCGTCCTGACTTCATCGCCGCAGGCAATCGTGCTCATGGCAGAGAGATTGTCTGGGCGCAAAGCCCCGGCCACACATCCTGCATGACGGTGCCGGGTGATAATGATCCCCTCTATATCCGTCATGCCACCCCCATCCTTGCAAGAGTATCACGGAACTCGCCTATCCGCGAACAGGCAATCGTAGCCCCAGCCCTCGTCCGGTGGCCACCGCCAAAACCGCCGCACCGTACTGCCGCTTCATGGATCAGATCGCCGAGATTCAGGTCCGATGTTCCCGGTGCACGGGCCGAGACATGACAGAGATCATTGTCACGCGCTGTGACAAATACTGGACGTTCCTGGACCGTGTCCCTCGCAAGCACATCTGCCACATCACTGGCCACTGATCGTTCCTCCACTTCATAGAAACTCTGCTTCTCGTCTCGTCCGGCAAGCGCAGTCAGCGATTGAAGGACACGCCATCGATGGCTTTGTGCTGCTTCCCATGCCTCATCAGTCCCTTCAGCAGATCGGAGACAGAGTGATGCCGCAAGTCCGCCCTGGCCGCATTTCCCGCACGCATCCACAATGGCCGTGAAGGTATGGGCGTCGCTGATGATCTCACGGTCAAGGGAAAACCGTTCTCCGTAAAGGGAATTCAGTGTCCTTGCAGGGACAAACAGGCTGATCCGCAGAACGATGAGGGAGAGCAACCTATCCCCCTCGATTTTCCCTTCCCTCGAAGAAGTCTCGATAAGATCAGCGACAGCCATCTCATCCCCGCTGATTCGGGGAAGGTAGGGATTGATGCTGCAGAGCAGCTTCTCATGGAGATCTCTTCCCACCAGCCGGCATCCATTGTTCATGCTGATGACTGATTCTCCCATCGCTTCGTTGAAAATTTCCCGGTTCATCCCTGACAGCTCCTGGTCATCACCGATGATTCCAAGCATGACAAGGCCGGCAAGGTCCCGATTGTCCCCAAGCTCCCTTGCGACAAAGTAGGCAGCCCCTGAGGATGAGAGTTCCTGGTCAGCGTCGATTCCATGAAGCCTTGGATTGACATGGAGGTCACCTTCAAACCGGGGAATGTGATGGTCTATCACCATCACACCTTCAGGAAGGTCCTCGAGTCCCGAACCGAGGTCACAAAGCACGGTCGGGATCCCGGGAGAGAGGGACGCAGGGCTGATATGATCCAGAATTCTGAGCCGGAACCGGATCCCCCTTCTGAACAGTGCAGAACACAGGATGGACCCGGCAGCAATCCCGTCCGCGTCATGGTGTGCATAGACCTCGACAAAGTCCTGCCGCTCGAGCTCCTGAGCAACCCTGGATACGGCTTCTTCGAGGGACATGGGGATCAGCGCGAGAGCAGGATCTCCGCGGTTTCCGGCTTGTAGCTCCAGTCGCTGGGAAGTCGTCCGCTGGATACGTAGTACTTCACCAGGCGGCGTACTTTTGATTCGGTCAGTTGCAGCTGCCGCTTGTTGTGCAGGTCGTTTCTATTCTCCCCGAGATGTTTTCGAAGGCCAAGCGCCTTCATCATCAGGTTCCGGAGATCCTCTGGAATCTCTGACTGCAGCCCGTTATCTTTGATAATCTGCTCGATCCGTTTTCCCATCACCAGTTTGACGTCAGGGACTCCATACTGGTCACGGAGAACAAGGCCGATCCTGCTGCTCGAGTACCCTTCTTTTTTTAGGTCAACAATAACCTTCTCGATTGCTTTCACGTCGGTATTTGACCAGGAGGGGGCTTCGCTCCGATGTGGGCGGACCGATCCTGAATCACCTCTCCGGCGTGCGTGTATACGTGCCATGGTTCACCTCCAGATGGCACCATGTAAATCCGGAAAAAGAGCAGCCTCTGCTGACTCTTCTGTAATCCCAAAAGCCTCTGAAAAAGCGAGGCCGTGTTGTTACCACACGTCGGATTTACATATGCCAGCACATTAGTTGTGCCTGCTTATCATTCATGCGGGCAGATAATAAGCATATCGAACAGATCAGGGGCTGTCCTGCCCGTACCGGTTGATCACTGCAATCAGCCCGGAAAATCCTTCAAGCTCTATCAGGAGGACTCCTTCCCTGGTCATACCCATGCTGGTTTCTGCATCTGCAGTCAGCATTTCTGGGCCGCGGAGCACTGTGCGGTCGTTTCCATCAGCGGTCAGGATTCGCTCGGCCTCCTGGTCATGGACAAATGCCCGTCCCGGGATCACAACGAGGCTCTCTATCTCTGCAAGGTCGAGCGCGTTGAGATCATCGGCAGTGATGAGGCAGGCAATCTCTTTCCTTGTCCCAATGACGTTGACCCCTCCGCCCCGTGCATCGAGAATAGCCTGGATGGCCGGTGCGGCAATACTCCCGGTGATGACCGTCGCGCTCCGCTGGAGGAGAGGAAGTTTGTCGAGGAGGTCAGGCTCGTTTCTTATGGCAAATGGCGAGCCGATTGCCGGATCCCAGAGGGGTGTCCCTGAAATCTTCATGTTGAATTGTTTCGCAAGATCGGTCACCATCTCCTGGAACTCCTGGGGGGACTGGACCGGCTGCCCCTTTATCACCGGAGAATTCCCGAGGATGAGGCCCTGATCGGTCCTGTTCGCAAAACGCATAAGGATCAGTCCTTTTGCTCCCCGATCATCGAGCCACTGGCAGGTCTCTTCGAGTGCCTTGCCATCATTGATTCCCGGAAGGACCACCGCCGCCCCGTACACCTCGATCTCGCCGCAGAGTCGCTCGAGTATCTTCAACGAGACATCGGGGGTTGGATCGTGCATGTACCGCTTCCGTTTTGCCGGATCGACAGAAAAGACCGTGAACGAGACTTCGGCGAGCCCATGGTCGATGAGGAAATCGGCGATCCCGACATCATCAAACCCTTTCCCGCTGGTATATCCGATGTGGAGCGGGACCTCCATGCCTGCAAGGAGTTCGATCAGATCGGTAAATTCCGGGTAGCAGCTCGGGTCCCCGCCGCCGCTGATGGTCACCCTTTCGACATCGCCGGTCATCATCTGAAGCGTGGCAAGCGTCTCTTCTCCCACCTGCCTCAGACTTTTCCATCCCTGGTAGTATTCACGCACGCTCCGGCTGCAGTAATCACATCCCACCCGATAGGGGGGACAGTGGCGGCATCCAAAGGGGGGGACTTCCTTCACATGCTTAAAATAACAGTATTCGCAGAACCCCCTGCAGTTGACTCCGGGTTTCCCGCCAATATCCACCGTGAGATACGCCATCAATAACTATCCGCCCTCTTTTCGGATTAATCCATGGATAGCGGTTGGGACCGGGGGTATGGGTGAACTATTTTGAGATGGAACTGCATAACGAGGAAACAGCATGCGGAAAAGCAGGGAGCATCTCCTCCGGATGTATCATGATCCCGGGTACTGGTTTGCCGATGTCGGGATCTGTTTTATCAACCGCGGAGCACCGAATGATGTGAGTTGCGTGAGAGGAGACCAGATTCTCCGCCTTGATCCCTATTACATCGAGGTAGCCTCCGAGAAGGGAACAACTCCGATTCCGTACCACCGGCTCATCAGGATCTGTTACCATGGCGAGGTGGTATGGGACCGGGGAAAACAGGGCAAATCCGGCAGTAGCTCACCATAGCGGGAAGGTATAGGGATACCCTATTAGACTATTCCCGGCTCTTCCGGGATTTTTGATATCCGATGGAATTCCTGGTTATCGTAGACCGGAATGGTGAATGTATCACTTGCAGGATCATAGAGAATGGTCAAATCACGCCAGATAGCAAGAGCTGTCACTTCTCCGTACCCGATATGCTGGCCTGTTGTGGTGTACTGGTTGCCTCCCGAAACGTCCCATGTTCCAAAGTACTGGTAACGATAGTCCGGCACGTCCGATCCGCTCCGGGACCGGGCCGTGAACGTCAAATTTTCGTAAAAGATAAAATAGGTCACTGAATCCGGGGACTCGGAGAACCAGAGCCCCACAATGGGATTTTTGTCATTATTGTAAGAGGGGGTGTCTGGCTTGAGGGTGCTGCAACCGGCACTGATTATTATGCTGATGATGACTGCACCAAGAGTCAGTTCCCTGATACGACACATGCTCTCAGCAAGGTGATTTGGCAACCCCTATGATATCCCTTCCTGCTCATCCCGCATCAGTCTCAGGAGTATGTTCCCTTCTTCACCACTTTTTTTATGATATAACGCGTATGGTATATGGCGCCCCAGTGGCTTAGCTGGCAGAGCGGCTGACTTGTAATCAGCAGGCCCCGTGTTCAAATCACGGCTGGGGCTTCAGAAGTTAACCTTCAATTTTCTTACCCAAAATTTATATACATCCTTTCAGACGCCCTTTTATGGCAGAATCTTCCACACTGATTCAACACCATGCGCAATTCTCGGGCATGAGGCCTGAATTCGCAGACAAATCCATCGAGAATGGACTGAAAAAGGGCTGGATAACGCAGAACGACATTGCTCTGATCCGCGAGTTCGTCACTGAAAAGAAAGTCTCGGGATGTATCGGCTTGTCCAGGGTGAACAAGATCACATACACCCTTGTGCACTGGCGCAGGTTCCTCCCCGAGTTCAGCGGGATGACCATTTCCGATGTTTACAACGGCATCGAGGCCTTGAAGAATGGAAATACTACGAAGGGCACTCCGTTCGCTCAGAACACCAAGCACGATTTCGTCCGGATCCTGAAACAATTCCTTGTCTGGTTGGTGGAAAACGAGCTCACCTCGCTGCCCGAAAAGAAGGTGATGAGGATCAAGGTCCCGCCGGACAACCCGATGACCAAGACCGCTTCCCAGATGATAACTCCTGAGGAGATTCAGCGTCTCTACAAGGCATGCTACCGGAGCTACGACCGGGCCATGATCACCTTCATCTATGAGGGAGGCCTCCGCATCGGCGAGGCCGGGGCCATGAAGTGGAAGGATCTCACCTTCAACAAGAACGGGATCGTGGTGAACGTGAACTTCAAGACAAACGTCCCCAGGTACATCCCTATCATCGCAGGAATGGAGTATATCATACAGTGGCGCATGGACTATCCCGGGACTCCTGAGGGAGACGCTCCGGTCTTCATCAACTACCGGGGAACGCTCCTCAGGAACGAGGCTGCCATCGCCCAGCTTCGGGTCATCGGGAAACGTGCAGGGATTGAGAAGCGCCTGACTCCCCATCTCTTCCGGCACTCCCGGATCACTCATATGGTCCAGGAAGGTGTCTCCGAGAGTGTGATCAAGTTGATCATGTGGGGTTCGGTCCATTCCAAGATGCTCCGCACCTATGCCCACCTCACCGGGCAGGATATCGAGCGGGAGCTCCGGAGGGTCTACTGTCTTGAAGACACAGAAGGAGAGAAGAAGAAGTCGGCTCTTGAGCCCCATGTCTGCTCACACTGCCACATGATCATGCCGCCCGCAGCGGAGTATTGTGCCGTCTGCGGGCAATCTCTGATGGGGACTGGAACAGCCAGCGAGGACGAGATCCAGGACTTCGTACTCAGGCATGGCCCGGAGTTGATGGAGTTCATCATGCAGAAGAGCGGGACAAAGCCGGCTCCTGTCCTCCGACATGTCCCCACGCTCCCGAAGGTCCCGAGGTGATTCCCTTTATGTGATACAGTCAGGCTTATCCTGACCCACTTTCAGGAGCTCCCGTTCACCCTTATTTCACCCGTTTGGCCATGCTGGTGTGCATGTGGCGGCATGGGTTGCCGGCATGCAGGAACGAAACACCATGGAACAGCTCGTGGTCACACGGGAAGCAGTCGAGGCCTATGAACGCCGGACCGGGTTCGTGGGCATCGGGGAGTTCTTTCTGCGGAAAGGACTCTTTGTCCTGAAGGAGGGTGAGACATGCAGGAAAAAGTAGTGGGCCCCCCAAAATCAGAAGCATCTTCCACAATGATTCAACTTGAGGGACCCAGAATATCCTCTCTTCTCGGATTAAAAAAGGTATGGTTATCTGAATTTTCGATCTGGCCTGCAGGGGTGGCCTGATGCCCATGGCACAGCACTCCACCTCGCCGGTCCCACTCTATCTCCTCCCCCAGGCACTTTCGGAAGAGATCAAGAAGTACGGAGATACGATAGCAGAGATCAGGATCCGGCGGACCACCGGCCATAACTATTTCCTTAAGGTCAAGCACGAGAGGCGGGGTGACCGTGGTGACTGAACCCGGGACGCTCTCACTTGGCGAGAAGGAGATCCTTCGTCCTGTAATCATCTATCGGGTAACAAGAGAAGGGGAACCATAAAAATTTGATGATTTTCTATGAATCCGATCACCTACCGCAGAACCTTCCGAAGTGCCAGTGCTGTGATACAGCCCCCAATCAGTGTGATGTAGGCGAAACCGGGCGACGATGTCGGTGGTATTGCTCCGCCTTGGTTCAGGGAACTGTTTACAGGCGAGTGAGAGTTACTCCTGCCCGTATCACTCATTCCAGTCTCTCCTGGGCGAGACGAGAGGGTATGAAGCACGACCTCGCGTGGCTCCCTGGACCAGTCGTCTCCCGCACCGCGCGTATAGATGATGTATTCCCCTGAGATGACCGGATGAGAAAGCCCACGCCGGAAAGGAGTGATCTGGGTCTTTTCCCCGGTGCGAAGGTCCATCACCATAATTGCACTTCTGCTGTCCCGGAAATCGAAAGGATTCATGGACTGCAGCCATGCAACCCGCTCATCCGAGATGGGAGGAAGATGCCCCTGGTGCACGCTTCCCTGCCCGACAACGGTCCTGACCCGGGAAGCGATGGAGTAATGGATGATTGTATGGATCCCATGGATCTCCTCTGTCCATACCACATCGTCGCCAGAAATATACGGGGTGCTCTTTACCGGATTTTCCGTTAGCAGACGCTCCTCTGTTCCGTTCATCAGATCGTAGAGGTAAAGTTCCGGATCATCCGGACCATGGGATCGGTAGTCTTTCCACAGTATGAAATTACCTGAAATCATAGGGGTACTCTGGTGGCCCGGTGAACCGGTCGGGAGGTACTGGTTCTCCCCGGTCGTCAGATTGAAGATGACGATCTTTCCCCCGTCAACGCTGGAGTGGGAGACTCCCTCATGTTCGGTCCAGACAACCCGGTCCCCATCAATCGAGGGATTCTGGCTAAACCTGAGATCGGACACTGGTAGGAATGCATCATCCTGGTTGGTAAGTTGAGCCAGGGATCCTGTAGAGATATTCATCAGCATGATCCCTTTTTCGCTGAACACAACCCGGTCACGGGAGATTCTCGCCATTTCAACCTGATGTATGATGGGAATCGTGCTGTCTGAACTCATCTGCCCTTGTTCTCCGATTTTAATAAGTTGTTTTTTCGTTCCCTCTGTAAGGTTATATCCGTAAAACCCCCGTTCAGAAGCACTCAGGTATTTATTATCCTGGAGCCAGAAAAGCCGGTCTCCTTCCAAGGTACTATAGAACGGTTCTCCCGAAAGAGTAAAGAGAACGGCTTCTGTTCCAGGTACGGATTCTGCGCTGATAGTCCAGGGAATAGTGACCAGACAGATGACGATTATCAGGAGGCCGCTGGAACATCGATGGTTATTCATGGCTGAAAAAATGGTTAGGGGAAGCTGAACACCGAAGTGTCGTCATAGTCCTCGGCATAGTAGGGCGTAGGAATATACCCCCATGCATGGACGTAGTACTGGCCATTCGCAGGATATAACTTATCTTTCGATGCGGTGACTGACCATACCCCCTGTTGTGAACTTGCCGATGTCGAATCCACGGTTTGCCCTGTTCCCCGGTTAATCAGGAACGCTTCGACATAGATATACCAGGGAGGTTCCTCCAGTCCCGATGCAGTACAGGTTCCTCCAAAACGGATGGTCCTCCAGTCAAACTTGTATCCAGTCGCACTGACAGAAACAGTGGCACGATCCAGGGCCGGCTGGTCATCGTTGGTATCGTTGTCCTGTCCCGGCTCCGTTGCCCACCAGGTCATCTTCTGACCGGCCATATTCTTCCTATATGAATCGGGGATCCCGACAAGGTGTTCCGGGTGGACCTTCTCCATATATTCAAGGACAGTAATGTCCTTGTCATAGAGCTCATTGATTAGGCTCAACTGCTCTGCAGTGGCATCTGATCGGACGACTCCTTTCTCGTCTTCCGCATTCGCTAAACCGATCAGTGCGGATACAAGTATGAGGACCAGCATGAAAACCGATCGCATTTTTATTCCATAGAGTTTCATGATTTTGCTCCTTCACAGGCTTGGTGGCAAATGCCAAAGGAAGGCCCGGAAATGTGACAGCGTAGGTAGTTTTTACGTTCCTTGTGGCTGTCGTGGGATGAGGGTTTTATCCTCACCCTCCATGGGTAATCGGACCTAGGTGCATAAACGATCTCTGTGCCAGATCCAGAACTGTCAGCAGAATGATTCGCAATACTGCACGTGACGGTATTGATGATTCTCTGTATCAATGATTCTCCCGGATGAGCACGGTCTGCATCTCGATCCCCAACAGACCATGGGTGTGATCATATTCACGATTCATTAAAACGGAATCCATGCGTTATTCAGGTGTTTTCCAGGTAGTGTGCGTATAAAGAGAAACCATACCTGAACAAGAGGATCTCCCCCTCATATTTCAGGCAACGGTCGAGGAGTCATTTAATCTTTCAGTTCATTCACCTTTCCGCTTACATTCACCGTAATCCAACCCCGATGAGTAATGACGGGAGTCATGTTCATATTGACACGGAATAAGTACTCCCCTTCCGGGAGTTGCGGTTCGGTGTATATGATAAGCGTGGAGACGTATGTCCCGTTGGGCGATACGACATACTCGGACGGCGACATGCTTACATTCAGGTATCGCGGCATGGGAATTTCCTCATCAGAATTTACTGATTTCTCTTTTACCGGGACTATCCGCTGTATGACCAGCCCCTGACCCTTCGCTCTCGTCTTGAGAATTATCTGTTCCTCTTTTATCTCCCCTGCATGTATCTCTATCCTGCTAGGATGAAACCATACCGGAATACCCAAATGTTGTTTCCCTGGCGTCACATTTGGTGGTTCCCATTTTTCGTTCCTCCTATCCATTGATGAGATGTCTGTAACTTGGCTGGTAATGAGCGATAATACGCCGATTACTAGGATAAAAGTCGCAAAGAACAAAAAAATTAGCGTGGTTTTTTCCATCCCAGGTATCTCTCCGTTCAGTTTGCCGTGTGTAATGTCACCATCGAATCGGAATGGATCTGGACATCTAACCCGGAAAGATACCCCTCTGCAACTTCATCAATGTCTTCTTCCCAATTAAATTCCACATTCTGTAAATTCAGATCTTTCAACCGCATATCATAGAATGTCGTGTCACCCGGCACTTCTGAGTCGCCATCGACATAGTATCCTTCAAGAGCGCAAAAGACCGCATCATTCTGGTAACCAACACATCCAGACCAGTTCATAGTCGAAATGCCAGTGTCTTCATTCTTGAATATTATATTCCATTGACTGAGACCAGGATTCCAGCCCAATGTTCCCTTAATAGTATCGCCTACGTCAACATCGATTGGTTCGCTATAATAACCCTCCTGTTGATATGGGACAAACCATGCCGCGCCAGTCCAGTCACGATACGCATGTCTGTTCCATTCAAGGACCGGTTGCACTATTCCCTGCCCGTTTGAGGGCTCTATAGCATTGAAGAGAAAAATGACCGAGTCAGACTGCGAAGACGGTGATGAGGGTACATCCCAATAGGCGATAAACTGTGCGATCTCATCGATGCTCCAATTATTTGCTTGTTCAATCCATCCCTCATAAGAAGGATACGGCAATTTTTTCTCAGTGTCCCCGTAACCAAGAACGGTCAAAATACAGACCTCATCTTTGTAGACTTTCGTTATATTGTTCTGTGTGATAATATCCGATCCACTTGGAATCCGATGAACATGGGTAACTGGTAATAATCCGGCAGATGGAACAGGCACCTTTTTTGAATCAGCATCTATGGCAGATATAATCTGTGTCCCTTCAGGAGTGAATACGCGTGTGATTCCATCTGACGAATGTTGAATTATTGCACCAACAGGAATGGAATAGAGATTTTTACCTTCCGCTGGACTCAATTCTCCATTTAAAATTTCAAGTTCTGACGATTCATCGATCTTCAGTTCAGGCAGTACCCATTGGGGAGAAAGCGCACTCACCCCCGGCATTATACTACCAGTTAGTACTACTGCGATGAGAAGCATACATCCACTGGTTGTCCCTTTTCCTTTCATCTTTTTTTCCTCCAATTCTCTTCTGATATCACGATTTCGCTCCTTCCGGTTCTCACGCGATACGTCGATTCAGAGCCTGAATTCATGACAGCAGGGAAAGCCTCTTCACTTCCGGAATGTTGTGTCGGGATGAGGGGCTTGTCCTCACCCTTTGACGATAATCTGACCCCAGTGTATAAACGATCTCTGTGCCAGATCCAGAACTATTTTCGCGATGATTCGCGATCCGGCACAGAAAGGTTATAAGCGCCTCTGACCAGATCTGAACAATGACAATCCGGGTATCTTCCGAAGGGAAGGAGGGTATCATGGAGAACCGTCAATCACACCGATTTCATACCGCCCTTTCCATGACGCTATGGATTCTGTTTATCGGATTTTGCGTCCTGGAACTGGTCTACATCCCCCTCTTCGGTGTCGATGGCACGGGGGTGCCCGTCCCCCGGTGGCAGATGAGGCCGTCCGACCTCATCTGCCATATGGTCCATTCCGTATCTCCCGCTCTTGTGGAGCCGGTACAGATCCTCCTTTTCTGGGGAATCGGGTTTGGCGCCTATTTTGGATTCCGCACTATCTCGAGAAAAACTGTACTTGACAATACCGCAAGGCTGCGGGTCTTCAATACTATCCAGGAATACCCCGGAATCCACTTCAATGCGCTCCGGGAGCAGACCGGTATGAACAGGGGGACGCTTCGCTACCACCTCTCCATCCTGTCGCTCACCGGGAAGATCACCTCCTTCCAGGACGGAGTATTCTCGCGGTATGTTCTGAGCGGGATGGGGATGTCATCGTACGACCAGATCGTGATATCCAGATTCCAGAACGGATCGGATCGGAAGATCCTCTCCTATCTCCTCGATCACCCGGACACATCCCAGCGTGATATTGCCGAAGCCCTTGGTGTCGCGCCTTCGGTTGTGAGCAGCCGGATCACAAAGATGTATGATGAGGGGGTTGTTGCAATGGAGCGTCTTGGCAGGAGCTCACAGATAGCCCTGACAGACAATGCTGTCGATGTGATCAGGAGGATCCAGGGTACAGGAATACATCCTGATCAGATCTCTGTCCCGGCTCCTGAAATCCCGGGATGAAAGAACTTTCTATCGGTGCTTTTCCCCCGCAGAAGACAATGGCTCCCCGGGATATCCTTCATATCGAAACCTGGAAAATCCATCAGGGCTGGTGTTTGTTCGTGTTCCTGCACAGAGATCGTTTAAAGGATCCTATTGATGTCTCACAGGGCACCTATGCCCAGGAGATAAGACATGTCACCAGACCTGAAAACAGAAATTCCAGTTTGTGTCCTGGCACTTGCTGCACTGATATCGGTTATCACCCCCTGTGCCGCAGGAATTCATATCCAGGCGAGTCACGACACTGTGCTTGCGAAAGGAGACCCCCTCACAATCACCGGGGACTGCTATCACAATGGATCTGCCACCCTGTGGGGGCTAGGATATTCATTCCTCGACAGCAAGGTTGTCAATGCGTCCCCGACTGGAACAATATTCTGGACATTGGATTCGGAGACGACCCAAACGTTCCATAGTGGCCCCTTCATGATTATAGTCCAGGACCCGGGACAGGACCGGAACTACTCGATCTCGGCGAACGTGTCGGCCGGAATATGTCGTATGATAACGGCGGACGGTATACCTCTCTTCGAAACCGAGGCTCAAGCCGATAATATCTCCGCTGCTCTGGATCTCGCAAATCTCTTGGAGAACCAGATCATGGGAAGCGGCACGGACGATTCATGTGTGATCCAGACGGTCTATATAGAAGAGCCCGCATTGCATCTTTCGACCGTGGAGTTAGGTAGTGCCCTGGTAGTTCCCGCAGGAGAGTACGTGCTGGTGAACGGTACCATGAACATGGCACCGGAAAACCTGATAACGGCGCGGATGTATGATACGGATGTAATCGAAGAGACCGGTCTGCGCATCCCGGTCCGACCTGCCACGGTCGTTGCGACGGAGAGGGGGGCTTGGGAAAATACCTGGGAATATACCCTCGATACCGCAGGACTGGAACCAGGGGAATACCTGGTCGAGGTCGGATGGAATCGATCGCAAGTATCAGGACAGAATGCCTTCCTTCTCCAGGTCATACAACCGGAGAACCGGGTCGAAAGAGTGTTGAATGGATTATTGTGGCGAATTCCACGAGGAATTTTTGGGTTCTCATAATGTGAGCGATTATAAATATTCTTGTCCATCTTATAGGATATCACCTCCGGAGGAATCTGGATTGCGATGGACAAGGTTCATATTTTTATATCAATTTTCCTGGGGTTCTGCACTTCCGGGTGCATCTCGGATTTCCCCCCATCGATGAACACTTCCCCACAGGTTACACCTGGAGGAGATATCCCGATTCCCCCGGTAACCATTCAAAAGATTGAGGTCCCCGGCCCCGGGACCGCGAATTATTCTATCCCTGTCCTGCTTACCGATCTCGATTGGGAGCTTGCGAGTGAGTGCGGGTGGATCTCGAGGTGATTCCCTTTATGTGATACAGTCAGGCTTATCCTGACCCACTTTCAGGAGCTCCCGTTCACCCTTATTTCACCCGTTTGCCATGCTGGTGTGCATGTGGCGGCACGGGTTGCCGGCATGCAGGAACGAAATACCATGGAACAACTCGTGGTCACACGGGAAGCAGTCGAGGCCTATGAACGCCGGACCGGGTTCGTGGGCATCGGGGAGTTCTTTCTGCGGAAAGGACTCTTTGTCCTGAAGGAGGGTGAGACATGCAGGAAAAAGTAGTGGGCCCCCCAAAATCAGAAGCATCTTCCACAATGATTCAACTTGAGGGACCCAGAATATCCTCGCTTCTCGGATTAAAAAAGGTATGGTTATCTGAATTTTCGATCTGGCCCGCAGAGGTGGCCTGATGCCCACGGCACAGCATTCCACTTCGCCGGTCCCGCTCTATCTCCTCCCTCAGGCACTAGCGGAAGAGATCAAGAAATACGGCGATACGATAGCAGAGATCAGGGTCCGGCGGACCATCGGCCACAACTATGTCCTAAAGGTCAAGCACGAGAAGCGGGGTGACCGCAGTGACTGAACCCGGGACGCTCTCGCTCAGTGAGAATGAAATCCTTCGCGTGGAGATAGATGGTAAGTCCTACCGGATCGAAGCAAAGGAGGTCCGGGCCCTTCTCTTCTACGGCCGGGTCGTGCCGATCATCCAGGTCCAGCGGAAGACATCTGCAGATGGAAAGGATGAGGGCGAGGTCATCTCGATCGAGGGACACACTGCCATCAACCGGGCAGGGAAAGCGGTGATCCTTTACACGCGGGCCGGGCACTTCATCATCCCGCTCGTCAGTTTCCAGCGGGTCGCCCGGGGAGAAGCGGTCTCGGCACCGCTCTTCCCCCTCCTCCCGGACTGGCAGGATGGATCGGCATGAGCAGCGAGGTCAAGAGGGCCCTCGCGGCCCTTTTCCGGGATGGCGGGATTGTGGAGCTACGGGCCCTGACCGACCATTCGGTCCATAGCGGGTATTTCGACAACTTCGATACGCTAGCTGAGAAGGCAGCAAACCTGGACACGCTGCCGGAAGTCGCCGGGATCTATGTCACATTGAACGCGGTTGACCCGGCCCTGCTCTCCCGGAGAGCGAACCGGGTGAAGATGAACTTGGGTCGGAAGGATCCGACCACCAGCGACTCTGACGTAATCAGCAGGCGCTGGCTCCCCATCGACCTGGACCCGGTACGGCCAAGCGGAGTCTCATCGACCGATGAGGAACACGAGGCAGCTCTTGCTCATGCCGGGCGGATCCGGACCTGGCTTGGGGAGCAGGGGTTCCCGGATCCTGTCATGGCCGACTCCGGGAACGGGGCCCACCTGCTCTACCCGATCGACCTGCCGAACGATGACGAATCAACGGACCTGGTGAAGGGATGCCTTGCTGTTCTTGACGCCCTGTTCTCAGATGGATCGGTATCTGTGGACGCTGCAAACTTCAACGCGGCCCGAATCTGGAAACTCTACGGGACCACTTCGAAGAAAGGTGACAACACATCCAACCGGCCGCACCGGCATGCCAACATCGTCTCTCTCCCCGACGAAGTGAAGGTGGTCCCGGTTGAACAGCTCCGGCACCTTGCTAGTCTTCTCCCCAGGAATGACCCGGACCCCGGTCAGCGGACCAAAGGCCGGGGCCTTGATCTTCGGGACTGGCTCACAACCCACGGAATCGGCATCAGGTCAGAGAAACCGTGGCATGGGGGGAAACTTTTTGTCCTGGACGAATGCCCATTCACCTCATCCCACCGGGACGGCGCCTTTGCCATCCAGTTCCAGAGCAGTGCAGTCTATGTCGGCTGCCAGCATGCTTCATGCGGTGGCGGGACACAGCGATGGCCCGAGCTCCGGGAACGGTTTGAACCGAGGATACGGGAAAAGCGAGAGCGGGGATCAATATCCAATACTGCACCAATCCCCTCACCCCCCGTTCCTCCTCTTTCTCCTGCTGTGACAATCGAGGCCCGGTCCCGGGCCGCCGAGGTCCTGCGGTCCGGTGACCCTCTCACCTTTATCCTGGACGTCTTCCATCGGGACCATGTCGGGGACCGGGTCGTTGCCGAATGCCTCATCCTCTCGGTCGCTTCACAATCGGTCGTGAACACCCAGGGCCTCCATGTCGCCATATCCGGGAACTCGGGGAAGGGTAAGACGCATGCCTGCCGGGCGATGCTCAACCTCCTCCCCGAGAAATTCAAGTTGAAGGGCACGGTCTCGGACAAGGCCCTCTACTACCATCCAGTCCAGCCGGGCACGGTACTCCTTTTCGATGACGTGTCCCTCTCCGAGGACCTGCAGGAGATCCTGAAGTCTGCAACCGCGAGCTTCCGGGAGCCGATCGAGCACCGGACCCTCACCAGCGACCGGCAGGTCAGGATCTGCACCATCCCCGAGCGATGTGTCTGGTGGCTGGCAAAGGTCGAGCTGGCCGGCGACGATCAGGTCATGAACCGAATGCTCTGTGTCTGGATCGATGACTCGGCTGACCAGGATACAGCGGTCCTCGCCCACCTGAAATCTGCCGAGGCGAAGGAAGCTGATGCCGGAGAAGATCCCGACATCCTTGTCTGCCGGGCGATCTGGGAGATCGTGAAGGAGCAGGTCCTGCATGTCCGTGTCCCCTTTGCTCCACGGGTACATTTCTCATCAGCCCAGAACCGCAGGAATCCCGGGATGCTCTTCGACCTGATCAAGTGCCACGCGAGGCTCTTCTTCTTCCAGCGGGACAGGGACGAACACAGGAGCATCATCGCCACCCGCGAGGACTTCGAGTATGCCCGCAGGCTCTTCCTGGACCTTACCGGTGATACCGGGGCTCAGGAGACGAAGCAGACCCGGAACGAGGCGGCCGCCCTTGACAGCATTGCGAAGATGGGACTCGAGGTCTTCACCATCAAGCAGCTCCAGGATGTCCTCGGGCTCTCTTATCACCAGGTCTACCGGCTACTCAAGGGGTACCGGAACAGCCGCGGGCTTTATACCGGCATTCTCGATAAGTGCCCCGCGGTGAGTTACATCGATGCCACGGTCGCCGAAGACATCTACGGGATGGAGGTGAAGCATCGGGAGCACTACTTCTCGTTCGATATCGGCCTTTACAAGAACTGGACAGCAAGGGCGGAGATCTGGTTGGAAGATGAACTGGAGGAAGAGCAGCGAAGGACACGAGGTCCTAGTAACAAGAGCATTGTTGACACTCTTGCACCAGGTTTGCCCGACACCGGTGTGAATGAAGAATGTGCTGATTCCTGTTCTGAATCTGAAAATGAAGAAGAAGGTACTGAGAGAGGTACCTCTTCAGATACCTCTTTGCATCATTTATCAGGAACGCACAGTATGAAGGATCGGGTGAGTGATTCACCTCCCTGTGCCTGCGTTTCGGGAAGTGGTGAAAACAAATCTCCTGCAGGGTCAATGAGGCCCCTGATTGCCGATTCGGGTCTGCAGAGTGGTCATTCAATCTGCACTAGCATTCGCAAAGATATGCAAAGAAAGGGAAAGGGTCGAAAGAGCGAGAAGCCTTTCCGCATCGATCCTCTCCCCGGGCTCCTGGACCACCGCGATTTTATCAAGGTCAAGGTTGTGTCGGACCACTGTGATATCTGTCATAAGGATGCAGCGGTCTTCCGTTGTGTGGAGAAGCAGATCGGGGTCTGTGAGGGGTGTTACGGGAAAATGGTGAGGGAGTGGAATGACCGGAACGGCATTCACTGAACCTATGGTAGCGGAAATCGCTCCACAACGCTCAAATACTTTGCATGCAAGGAAACATTTAGTTTACAAGAAAACAAATTATAATGTATCTGTAAACTTGGTTCCTATGGCACAACAGGTGAGCATTGGTGAGCGGGTCAAACTGGCCCGGATGAGTGCAGGGCTCAACCAGCGGCAGCTCGGGAAAGAGATGGGGATGAGTGCAATGGCAATCTCCAAGTACGAGACCGGTGAGGTGGTTCCCAATTCCCGCGTCCTCATCCAGCTGAGCCAGACCCTCCATGTCCCGCTGGACTTCTTCTTCCGCTCCATCGAGGTGACCTTATCGCAGCCCCAGTATCGGTGCCGGAAGGCGCTGAAGAAAAGCGAAGAGAAGATGATACTCAGCAAGACCCGGGACTGGCTTGAACGGTATCTTGAGGTCGAGCTTATCACTGATGAATCGAAAGCACTGGACCTTCCTTCCGGGGAGCCCTGCATGGTCTCGTCCCTTCAAGAGGTGGAGGATGCAGCCCAATATGTCCGAGACTACTGGAACCTGGGGCTCGATCCCATTGAGAACGTCATGGATGTCCTGGAGCAGCACGGGATCAAGGTCGGCCTTGTAGAGGCGAGCGAAGCCTTTGATGCCCTGACGTTCTATTACGATGACCGGACGCCGGTCATTGTCATCAACCGCGTGATGTCCGGAGATCGCCAGCGGTTCAACCTCGCCCATGAGCTCGGGCATCTCCTCCTCTGCTGTGAAGGGGATATCGACCCTGAAAAGGCGATGCAGCGATTCGCCGGTGCATTCCTCGTCCCCAAAGCGATGGCGTTCATGGAGCTTGGCGAACAGCGGAACACGCTGGACCTGAACGAGCTGCAGGTCCTCAAGCAGAAGTATGGCATGAGCATGGCCGCGTGGATCTTCCGGGCAACCGACCTTGGCATCCTTGCTCCTGAAACAGCCCAGCGCTACTGGATGTATTTCAAAAAGAAGGGGTATCACAAGGAAGAACCGTTCGAACCTGTCCCGGCCGAGAAACCGACTCACATGGTGCTGCTCACCCTCCGGGCCTTTTCGGAAAAACACATCACCATGTCACGGCTGAAGGAACTCCTTGGCAATGACAGGGAACAATTGAGTGAGTTGAGGTTGTTTGGTTCAGCATGAGTGAGCATCGGGTGCACTGCATCCTTGATGCAAATGTGATCTTCGATCTCCACGCGGGAGATATCCTTGAGTACCCGTGCTCCCTCCCCTATATTCTTCATACAACTGATTTTGTCCTTGATGAGATTGAGTCCATTTCCCTTTCCGAACTGGAAGGGTGTGGCCTTACCCTCGTAGAATTGCCATCAGAGATGGTGGTCGAGGTACACCGGCTCCGTCCCGAGCACCTTGCCCTTTCCCTTGCGGATCTCTCGGTATTCGTATATGCACACCATTCCGGGCACATGGTCCTTACCGGGGACGGTCCGCTCTGGACCTTTGCCCAGGAATCTGGGATCGATGTCCACGGGACGCTCTGGTTGCTGGACCTTCTCGTTGGACAGGGGATATTGACGAGACCGAATGCCTCCCATGCCCTGCAGAGGATGATAGAGCGGAAACGATGGCTTCCAAGGGCGGAAGTGCAAAAAAGGATCAAGGAATGGGGAAAGGAATGATAGGGATTACTCTTCAAATCGAATATTTGCATGAATCCATTTCAGCCAGCTCTTGACCGTTGATGCCCTTCGATAACGTGTAACCTCATTATACCGGATATCAAATTGTTGAATAAGATCAGAGATATCATCGATGGCAACAGAATCAACATTATATTGAGCATTATTAAGCAATTTGATTGAATATCTGTATGTGGGGCGCTTGAACAGTTGTGTTAATAACAGTGTATTCCTGCATCGCCGAGTCTTGCAACGCTGCAATTCCTGTCCTAGAGGGGTTAGCGTGAAGCGGCCTCTTGCTTCCCCTCGGCCAAGAAAGTCCAAATAGATTGCAGCGTTCGCATAATAATCTCCCTGTCGCTCGTCGAATTCAAAATACTCCGCGATACCTTCCTTCGTGCTCAACTCATCGTTGAACGACACAATTAGATCGATGATCTTATCTAAATCGTTAGCCTGGGGAAATGGAACGAAGTTTGGTTCAATCGCTTCAACCTGTGTTGCCTGAGCCAGGGCTTCGAAATGTATGGCCAATATTGGATCTTCGTCAACTGAATAGCACTTCGTTTTGATGATTTCCATATCACCATACTGTTCTCCGAATCGGAATTGGAACAGGTAAAACAATCCGTTCGAGAAAGCGAAGAATATCGGTATTACCGGCTTCCGGGTTTTCTGGGACCACTCTTTCCAGGGATAGAATAACTGGCGGATATGGAAATCTTCCCTTTTCCCGAGTTTTGCTTCAATAAGGTAGATACCCCGGGACCCCTCATAGCCCGAATCGATCTCTATTTGAACTCCCTCAATGGTAATGGTAGGACCATCCGGCAACGTCACCTGAAATGATCCCGATCGTGATTTCCCCCGAATCGTAAGTCTAAGATTCGTTTCACCAGTGAAACTTTTCAGAACCGATACGAGGTGGGCATAATCGATAGCCTGAAATTCACTGCTGATGGTCCCGAGGTTGAGCGTCTCGATCGAATCTGCTGATGATTCAGACGCATGGCGTTCAACCGGGATGGATAAAGAACCGGAATCGAGTGAAAAATAACTCTTTTTATGAGGATCTTTGAAAACAATATACTCCCCATTTGTTGTCGGTAATATCGATAGGTGGTTTCTTCGGAAGATTTCTGGCCGGGACTCGAGCGTGTCCTGCTTCGCCATGAGTCTCGGTTCCCGGCCTCCCACCTCCTTGAGAGTTACTGCAGACACATTTGCATATCCTTCTGTATTGATTCGTTCAAGGAAGTTCAATTCGGCAAAGACCTTGTTCCAGGCACTATCATTCTTCGAGGGCATACAACCTCAATAATTGGTGACGATAATCTCTTGTATCTCTCCTCGTTTTGTCCCGTCGCAGTTGATTACCCGTTTGGCCGGGACACGGTCGATGTGGTAGTCGCTGTAGAGAATGTCGAAAAAATCGTCATTCGGATTGATATTTTTCGGATCGGAATTGCTCAGGAGCAGTTTTGCGCCCTTCTTATCACATTTCACAAAGAATTCGGCAAGTCTTTTCTGTTCAGAATCATCAAACCCTCCTTTCGAGTATTGGGTAAACGACGAGGTTTCATTCAACGGCCGGTAAGGAGGATCGAAATATACGAAGGATTTCTGCGAGACTTTTGAATTAGAATCTGTGAAATCTCCCAGGTGAATTGTAGTATTTTGCAGAATTTGAGAATCAACTCTCAACAGGTCCTCATTCAGGATTTTTGGGTTTTTATAGCGGCCGAACGGGACGTTGAACTCCCCTTGGAAGTTCACCCTGTACAGGCCGTTGAAGCATGTTTTGTTGAGAAAAATGAGCTGTGACGCCCGTTCAATCCATTTCTTCTCGTATTTGTGGAAGTTGATGGATGGCTTGGCACGGTTGAATTCGTCACGTATTTGGTAGAAATAGTCCTTCTTCCCGGATTCATCTTTTGAAAAATATTCCTTTGAGATGCTGTCGGTGTGATCGATCAGATCTTCTACCTTGTTCTTCACTACCGTATAGGCAAGAATCAATTCTTCGTTAATATCGTAGATATGGCATTCCTTGAAATTGAACCTGCTATTGAAACAAAAGAAAACGGCCCCGCCCCCAACAAATGGCTCAACAAAGACCGGCAATTTCCCTTCTTTGAGCTCGGGAGGGATACGTTTTGTGAACTCGTCAAGTAGTTGAGTTTTGCCTCCTGCCCATTTCAAAAAAGGTTTTGCAGACGATTCGACCATACGATGGTTCCTAGGTTCTTTCTTGTTATTCCAAAGATATAGATTCCAGTGTTTTTAGTTGTACCGATAGGGAGTGAAAGTATACCCCGTGCCACCTACCCACACACTTCCTTCACCTTCTCCGGGTCATACCGCAACGCTATCTCTCTTGTTCTTCCTCTTTGGTTCAGATGGGAGAGCTCCACCAACCGCATCTGGTCGAACTTCCGGAGCTTTTCATAGAATCCGGTATAGCTTATTTTCATTTTTGCAGTCGCTGATTCATAGACTGCCCCAGATGTCAGGTAGGTATCATTATCGCTCGCCATATCCGCGATCTGATAGAGCAGTGTCTTCTCATCTGTGGTGAGAGCCCGGACCGAAGAAGAGAGATGGACGTATTTCGAGATTTCGTATGCTTCGAGAACATCTTCTTCCAGGATAGCTGTCCGTCCTGCCCGCTCGGCAGTCAACGCACTCTGCTTCACCAGGTCCAGCCCTACCCGGAGGTCCCCGCACCGCATCGTCTGCTCGATAATCAGGTTAAACATTGACTCCGGCACGACGTTGGGATAGAGGCCTTTCCGGATCCGATCCTTCAGGATCTCGGAGATCTCCTCTTCGGTGTAAGGAGCGAAGTAGACTTCCTTGAGCTGGAGGACCGACAGCACACAGGGATCGAGTTCCTGGGGAAGATGGACATCCATGCTGCTCATTGGGAGGAGGACCCCGGTCCTGGCGTTAGGAAATTCTTCATAAAGCCGTAGGATAGTGTAGAGAATTTCGTTCAGGACCTTGTTAACAAGAAGATAATTGGCGTCGTCCAGGCAGACGGAGAGCACGATTCCTTTCTCGCTCAGGGTCTTCCCGACATCATAGATAAGCTTCCGCACCGGAGTCCCTGTCGGAGGTGGCTGGTGGCCATGCAACTTTCCGTAGATCTTTGCAAAGACGGCAAATTTGGTGTGCTCGGTTTGGCAGTTCACATAGACCGGGACCAAGAGCCGGGTTGTTTCCTCGACTTCAGAAAAGATCCTTCTGACAGCAGTGGTTTTTCCTGTTCCCGGGAGCCCTCGGAGGGCCATGTTGAGTGGCCGACTGCCATGGAGGCCTGGCTGCAGGGCAAAGGCAATATCCTTCAGCTGGGACTCCCGGTAATTGAATTCTTCAGGGATGTGATCGATCTCGAATAAATCACGGTTGCGAAAGAGCGTTTCATCGGAGTAAAGATATTTTTTCATCGTAAACGATCACTCTCAGCCAGAGGCCATATAGGCATGAACCAGGGAAACTGAAAGTGAAATACCATAAAAGATACGCATTCTGAATCTCTGTTTATTTCTTCCAGAATTACAATTTATCACCAATTAACGGATAAATTTACATTCTGCCCGCTTGATACAGTCACGCCCAAATACTCCTTTTCTCTTTATATACTCACGTCTACCCGAGATCCCGGGAAATCCGTAGACAGGAGTATCAGCATGGGAGATTTCGTCCAGCAGACCAATGTCAAGTCAGCCGTCAGGGCACTCACTACCCCGATCACTGACGTGGCTGCCTTCAACACTATTGTGCAGGCAGTCCTGACCACCAACCCGTTTGGGTGCACCGCATATGAGACCTCCAGCGGGCAGATGCCCGCGATGGAGAAGACCAGGGAAGGATATACCGCCCGGATCCTCTATGAGGATGATGAAGCGAACACCGTGGGGACCATCACCGCACGGGCAAGTACCGTTGCCGGCTTCAACACCGTAAAGACCGAGATCCTTGGCGATGCCGAGATGACCGCCGCAATGGGCGGGGATCCGGTAAACGACAGCGAGGGTGAGAGGTACTCGGCCACCATCAAGTGCCACGACCCCAGCGGGGAGATCTACTACGTGGCCTTCAGCCGCGAAGAGGTCCGCGTCACTTCCTACGAGGCCGACGCGATTCTCGCCACCGTTGAGACCTGGGCCGACACCGTTGCGGCTCTGGCCTGAGCAGCGAGTAGTAGTTTTCCCTTTCCAGGGAGGGAGGGACCATGGATGAAGGATTCATGTTCCTCCTAGGTTTTTGTCTCGGGAGCCTGATGATGCTCTTTGCCGTAGTCAGGATTATCATCGAGATGCACGACCGGATGGAGCTGAACCTGCGGAGGCGGTGATTCCCTCACCGTCTCCTTCGTGGACCGCCCTCCCCTAGGGGTGATTTCATGGAACCGGAGTTAATTCAGATTTTTGAGATGCTGGTGGCGTTAGTGGCGGCACTCGTCGCTTACTGGCAGCACCGGCAGAAGACCCAGGCTATCGAGGAGAAGGAAGAGGTCCTGGTGGAGAAAGAGGTCGCCGAGGCATTGCAGTTTGCTGCAGAGTCCGAAAAGGACGAAGTGGTATCCTACTTCGATCCGGAGGACGACAAGGTGACCACTCCCCCGGACTCTGTCCCGTCCAGGTCCTGGAAGATGAGCGATGAGACCAAGCGGTGGGTGACCATCGGTCATACCCCCGAAGAGCAGGCATCCCTTCTACGGCAGATTGCGAATGCAGAGAACGAGAAGAAGATGCAGTATTTCATCTCGGTGCCGACCGCGTACTATGAGATTGAGTACGGGTTGGTAAAGGGAGGGGGAAAGGGGGCGTGAGCCCCTCCTTATCTCCTCTTATCAACTTCCTTTTTGATTGAATTCATGTCAAAATAACCAGCAAAATTATTGGGATGCATTCGAATGATTATTCGTTGATCACGATATGAAATTACATACAAGGCGGTCGCATGGAATCGGCATCACTTGTTCCGGAAGCTATTCTCAAACTCGTCGAGAAATATGAATTTCACCAAGCGGCCTATAAACGTGGTCAATTCAACGAGACCCAATTACGAAGGGAGTTTGTCGATCCTTTCTTTAAGACTCTTGGTTGGGACATTGATAATACACAAGGGAATTCGGAACTTTACAAAGAAGTTATCCATGAAGACCCAATTCGAATCCGGGGCTCCACGGAGTTTATCGATTATGCCTTCCGGATTGGGGGATCCCGGAAATTCATCGTGGAGGCAAAAAAACCGGCCGTGAACATCAAGGACGATGCTGGTCCTGCTCTCCAAATCCGTCGATATGCCTGGAACGCTCGCCTCCCCTTGAGCATACTGACAGATTTCGAAGAATTTGCAGTGTATGACTGCACAAAGAAGCCGATGCCCGGAGACAATGCTGCAACTGCCCGAATCGCGTATTTCACTTTCAAGGAGTATCCTGAGAAGTGGGGTTGGATCGAATCCATCTTTTCGCAAAAAAGTATCCTGCGGGGTTCTTTTGATAAATTTGTCGAAGGAACTAAAGGCAAGAAAGGGACCGCCACCGTTGATGAAGCCATTCTTGCCGAGATCGAAGAGTGGCGGGATGTTCTTGCAAAAAACATCGCTATCCGGAATACCGCCCTCTCCGTTGATGAGCTCAATGTATCCGTGCAGCGGACCATCGACCGCATTCTTTTTCTCCGCATATGCGAGGACCGTGGAATCGAGGAGTACGGATGTCTTCAAAAATTGCTCGAGGGCCAGGACATATACCAACGCCTTCTCGCAATGTTCCATCGTGCCGATACTCGGTATAATTCCGGCCTCTTCCACTTCAGCGCAGAGGCCGGTTGGGACGAGATGCCGGATACGCTTACCCCGAACATCTCCATGGACGATGCCGTCCTGAAGAAGATCATCAAGCGGCTGTATTACCCAGAGAGTCCTTATGAGTTCTCGGTCATCTCCCCGGTCATTTTAGGCCAGGTCTATGAGCAGTTCCTTGGGAAAGTGATCAGGCTAACTCTTGGGCACCAGGCAAAGGTAGAGTACAAGCCGGAAGTTAAGAAGGCCGGCGGGGTTTACTATACGCCGCAGTATATTGTGGATTATATCGTCTCGCACACGGTTGGGGAACTTGTCAAGGACAAAACTCCCCGCGAGGTGGGAAAACTCCGGGTCCTAGACCCCGCATGTGGGTCCGGCTCCTTCCTCCTCGGCGCTTACCAGTTCCTCCTTGACTGGCACCTGAACTGGTATATTCACAACTTGGTCCCGGTCATCGCCGAGAAATCCGCGACATCGCCCGAAGTTCAAGCACTCCTTCCCGATCCCGTCCCAAAAACCGGGAAGAAGAAATTTGCAGGGGATACTTCCCTCCCCATATACAAGTCCGCGAACGGGAATGTGTCCCGGACCCGGAGCGACTGGAAATTAACGATTGTCGAGCGGAAGCGGATTCTTCTGAATAACATCTTCGGCGTGGATATCGATACGCAAGCTGTGGAGGTGACCAAGCTCTCCTTGTTACTGAAGGTGCTCGAAGAGGAGAGCGAAGAAAATGTCTCAAAACAGCTCAAGCTCTTCGAAGAACGAGCCCTGCCAAGCCTACATCAGAATATCAAGTGCGGGAATTCGCTCATCGGTACTGATATCTATGCCGATGTGCAAGCGACGCTAGACAACCCAGATGTGGTGAAACGGATTAATGCCTTCGACTGGGTCCGGGAGTTCACGGAAATCATGCATAAAGGTGGATTCGATGTGGTGATTGGGAATCCACCGTATGTGAGGCAGGAATCGATTAAAGAGCACAAGGGATATTTCCAGGCACACTATGCAACATATCATGGAACCGCCGACCTCTACGTGTATTTCATCGAGAAGGGCATTTCATTACTCCGCAAGGGAGGACTCTTCTCTTACATCGTTGCAAATAAGTGGATGCGGGCAAATTATGGAAAGCCGCTCCGGTCCTGGCTGAAAGGGAAATGCATTGAAGAGATCGTTGACTTCGGGGATCTCCCCGTCTTCACGACTGCGACAACATATCCCTGTGTCATTAGGTTGAAAAACGATAGCCCTGGCACATCTTTCCAAGCGGTATCCGTTGAGAATCTGTCATTTTCAAGATTGGATGATTATGTGTCACAGCATAGCCACCCAATCGAGACAAATAATCTTGATGGTGATGGCTGGACTCTATCAGATGCAAAATCGCAGGAATTGTTGAAAAAAATTCAAACGGCAGGTATTCCTCTCGGGAAATATGTAGAAGGTAAAATTTTCTATGGAATTAAAACGGGCTTGAACAAAGCATTTGTTATTGACGAAACGACTCGAGAAAAATTAATTCAAGAAGATCCGAGAAGTGATGAGATAATTAAACCGTTTTTGGTTGGAAAGGATATCAAACGATATCAACCGCTGGATAATAAAAGGAGATATCTGATTTTCACTCGACACGGTATTGATATGTCAAAATACCCTGCCATTTTTGAATATTTAAAGCAGTTTAAAAAAGATTTGCTACCAAAGCCCAAAGATTTTATCGGGGATTCATGGCCAGGACGAAAACCAGGAGCATACGAGTGGTATGAAATTCAGGATACTATTGATTATTACCAAGAATTTGAAAAACCAAAAATAGTCTTTCCTGATATTGCAGTTAAACCGAGTTATACGTTAGATAGTTCAGGGTTTTATGCTGCAAATACTTGTTATATGATAATTGCTCATGATCTCTACCTCCTAGGGCTATTAAATTCGAGTTTTTACCTCTATTACTATCAAAAAAGATTATCACTCATCCGCGGCGGATATCTTAGATTTTTCTCCCAATTTGTTGAGCAAATCCCCATCCGCACCATCAACTTCTCTGACCTCGCCGAAAAGACTCGCCATGACAAAATGGTCGCCATGGTAGAGCGGATGCTTGCCCTCCACAAGCAGAAAGCCGATGTGAAGGCAGACCATGAGAAGAACCTGGTCGAACGGCAGATCGAGGCAACCGACAAACAGATCGATGCCTTAGTCTATGAGCTATATGGGTTGACAGAAGAGGAGATCAGGATTGTGGAGGGAAATTCGGGGAAATGACAGCACAGTATGTGAAATTCGAAGAAAATGCCACATCCAATTTTCACCTTCTTCTGGAATTTTTGGAGGTCGCCGATCCCCCGATTTTAGATTCATTCCGGTGGTCAATGGCAATCCGAGATAAGATCTTCAAAATGAATACGGCCTATGAAGATGTATTCCGGCAGATCCCGGTCTGGTACACCGACCACGAAGAGATGAAAAAAACCGGGCATGGCAGCACAAAAGAGGGCGTCATCCTGGCTTTGAGGTATGAAACCTTCCTGAATTCGATATACTCATTGTGCGAGGGCCTTGCCTTTCTCGTCAAGGAAATATATCCGGAAGCTAATCTCTCCCCCCACTTCAACAAACAGAAAAAGGCGTTTCTCTCACTGAAGAAGTCGGTCGATCCTGCCTATGCTGACATCCTCTCCTCGTTGGACTGGTATGATGAGGTCAATGCGATACGGGGCGAAGCTACGCATTTCTTATCCGGATTTATTACGATATCGAAAAATGGCGAACCGGGATATTTTAATCAACCTAAAGGCGGAAGGAAAGGCACTCCACCAGAGATCTCGAAGGACAGCATTGAAAAACACATGCGGGAGGTTTATTACAACCTCGATAATTTCCTGTTGCGTTTTGGAGATCACTTCATCAAAAAAATCGATCCGGACCGGCGTGTCCCGAAGATCTGCCTGCTCGACGGTAAGGGATATGTCGGTGCCCGGGAACGATCTTTAAATGATATCATGAATCATAAACCTGGAATTTGCCATTTGCCGTTATATCAATGTCCCATACGACTATTTTGTGAAGCATTCAAAAATACTCCTCAAAACAAAGAAATTGATTAAACAGATTATTCCTCGATAAAATAATCCTCATCGAGTCGGTTCACGACATACCGGGATTCCTCGGCAACACCAACACTATTATCGATCATCAGTTGTGTTAATTGCTCACCATCAATAAGGACGATTTTTTTCTCAATTCTTTTTACGTAGTCATGGGCATCGCTCGTGAATTTCGATGTCGTGATGAAAACTCCTTTCCGGGATCGTTGTCCTTCGAGACTTCCAACGAAAGCCTGAATCTCGGGTCGTCCCACCGGGTTTTGCCATCGTTTCGCTTGGACATGTACGACATCTAGGCCAAGTTTGTCCTCTTTTATTACTCCGTCGATACCGTCATCACCGGTTCTGCCGATGGCCTGACCTGCATCAATCCTTGAACCCCCATATCCTAATTTTAAAAGCAAATCGATGACAAGGGTTTCAAAAAATGCCGGGGAACTCTGTTTTACTCGTTCAAGAAGATCATGCGATAATTGCCGTCTTAACTCCTGATAACTTGACTCCAGTGATTCCTGGGGTGTCGATATCCTGTCACATTCGGCAGGAAGACCTTTTTCCTCAATCGTCTCATTCCTGAAATCCCTGAAATCTAGATACTCCTGGAATTTTTCCAGATATTTCATGTTAATTCTTTCCGGCTTCTCTTTCAGGACCTCCAGACCGCGTGAAGTGATGATATATTTACCTCGTGAAGGTCTGTTCAGCAACCCGGATTTCTTCAGATAGATTATTGCCCAGCCGACGCGGTTATTAAATCTGAATTGTCTGCCACTTGGGAGAAGCTCGTTGATTTCTTCATCAGTAAGTTTTAATTTTGTCTTTAAATGGCCGAGAGCGTCCTGCGATCCATGTTCGAGTTTATCGCCATAAAACTCCAGGACTGGTAACATCAGACTTTGGAAATCCGGTATTGGCATGCTATCACTGTTTTTGCTTTATTCTGCACAACAATAAAAGGGTAAGTTAAATTATGCAATGCTTTGTGCTCTCGTGGGAGAGCAGGAGACGGGGGACCGTCATCTGATGAGATGATGTGTAAAATCACCTCCTTAGTCTTTACTGAAGACAGGGACGAAGAAATCGCACATAATATTAAAAGCATATTTACTTCAGCCACTCAATATCTGTCATTCATCTGAGCAAAATCCTCTGACTCCCGGGCGAGGACAAGCACGAGGATGACAATGGTGATGACGACGAGCAGGAAGATGATGACAATCGGCATATTTGTCAGCAGTGTTCAGAAGGAATTGAATGAAGAGCGGGCAGCAATCCGTGATTACATCAGGACGGATCCACTGCTCCAGATCTACTTTGAACCATTTCTTTTTGAGGACCTGCCGGCGCTCGATCGAAAACCCGATGAACTATATCTAGACGAAGTAGATCGATGCACGATATACCTGGGAATTTTTGGTAATGAATACGGCTCTGAGAACCGGCAGGGTTTTTCCCCTACTGAACTTGAATTTAAACGGGCAACTGAGAAGAGTAAATACCGGTTAATTCTTGTGAAGGGGAAGGATGAGAGCAAGCGCCATCCGAAAATGCAGAAACTTATCAGCAGGGCTACACCCCATGTTGTGCGACGTCATTTCAGCACGATTGACGAATTGAAAAAAGAAGTATATGCTGCATTAGTCCAGTTCCTTTGTGACAGCAAAATTATTTCCTCCACGCCATTCGATGAATCTGCCTGCCCCAGAGCAACATTGAAGGATATTTCCGATGAAAAGGTTGCATGGTTTATCCCTATTGCAAAAAGAGAACGCAGCTTCCCCCTTAACCCGGGAACGCCAACCGAACAGGTATTAAAACATCTTGACTTACTAGAGGGGGCCCAGCCCACCAATGCGGCGATTCTCCTGTTCGGCGTTAAACCGCAAAAGTTTATCCCGACCGCAGAGATCAAGTGCATGCACTATCATGGAACGGTGGTCGCAAAACCGATACCTTCCCACCAGATATTCACCGGTACGCTTTTTGATCAGACAGATCAGGCTACAGATTTTATTCTCTCAAAAATCAATCGCATCGTACCTCCCCGCGATTCAGCACCGGTCAGTGAAACAAAGTACGAGGTCCCAAAAGAAGTGATTCAGGAGGCGGTTGTCAACGCCGTTGCTCACCGGGATTATACCTCGGCTGCAAGCGTTCAGGTGAGTGTCTTTTCAGATCGAATTGAAGTGAGGAATCCCGGTAGCCTTCCTCCGGACCTTACCTTCGAAGACCTAAAAATAAAACACAGCTCCCGGCCACGCAATCACCGGATCGCTCTACCTCTTTACCTTGCCCACTATATTGAGAAGATCGGATACGGGACAATCCAGATGACAACCGGATGCAGAGATGCAGGTCTTCCGGAACCCGAGTTTTCCCAAAGCGGCGGGGAATTTGTTGTCACTCTATGGAGAGACTGGCTGACGGAATCAGCAATGGCTGAGCTGGGACTTACTGAACGTCAGATGAGAGCCGTCAGATTTGTGAAGGAGAAGGGTAGGATAGGCAATTCCGAATATCAGGATCTGGTAAAAATTTCAAAGAGGAATGCCAGCAGGGATCTTTCAGAACTTGTGGAAAAAGAAATATTTGAGAAGAAGGGTATCCACGGAACCGGCGTTCATTACATTTTAGGTAAAAGGGCCAAAAAAGGGCCAATTGGGCCATGACTCGAATTTTCCAAAATCAAAACCCGGCAAAATGTCAACTGGTAAAAGGGCCAGATTAGGGCCAAAAGGGCCAAGCCGGACCCACTCGGTGTACTGGGGTCTCGCTGGTCCCAGGTTCTCTGGAGATTGCTGACGGTCGACCGTGCTCGACTCCACTCCCTCCGGTCCGTTCCGCTCGCACCGTCTCCCTGATCTTTCATCCTTGCCTGTTGGCACCGAGGACGCCCGTGATTTCGTCGCAGGCTCCTCATCACCGGCTGCACCATCCCGCTCCTCACGGACCGTTCCACGGACCGCTCGTCGCTGTAACACGAAACACTGTATTACCACAGAATGCCCCAAAGAAGGTTATGGCCCGAAGGGCATCCATCGTGATCACTGCCTCTCCCCTGGGAGAGGAGGAGGCCGTCCCATCGGAGCGAGGAGCGGAGGGGGTAGCAGTGCCCCCCTGGAAGCGACGAGAGGCCGGGTGAATAGGTGGCCGCAGCGGCCCGAGCGAGCGCCGGTTACGACACGCATCAGCGGGTCGTCGTGCGGTCGCGAGTCACCGAGCGTCAGTCACGTAAGGGACACAGCCACAAGCACGATGCGAAGCATTGTGCGAGGAGCGGGAGGGAGCAGCTGCCGGTTGGGAATGAAATGACGAAACCGGGAGCGTCATCATTCATGGTCAACCTAGAGAGAACAGGACCGGTATGTGAGCGGAACGGAAAGGAGGAGCACCGGACGAAAGGAGGAGCGAACGGAATGAAGCGGAGACGAACATTCCGGGCCGTCCCGATGTCCCGATTATTCAGATGATATCGAGTGTAACCAGTTTTTCAATCCGCGAAAAGGTGGTGGGGAGTTCTTCATTCAAGAATCAGAATTCGAAAAAGTAAAATGATCTGGGGTCTAAACGGAGACAATCGTGATTTAAATGAGTTATACCGATAGAATCCATCCAACCGATAAAGGAATTTCAACTTATATTGAAGAATTACTTAAGAAAAATTACCAGATTCCCACGTTTCAAAGAAATGTCGTCTGGGAAAAGGATAATGTTAAAAAATTATGGGACAGCATCTACAAATTTTACCCCCTTGGTAGCATCCTGATTTGGAAAACGGGGATAAAACTACATAATCACAAGGAAATTGGGGGACATGTTATCTCCGATCCCGATTTTTCACGGCCTGAATATCAATACATTTTGGATGGACAACAAAGAACAACAGCCCTTTTAACTGCCCTTCAGGGAGGGAAGATTGCCGGGAAGGGTGATTTCAATCCAACTTTATATATCGATTTGACAATCGAAAACGCGGAAGACCCCGAAGATGATCTCTACAAGAAACGTTTCTTGTTTTGGGATGACATCGATGATAAAAATGGGCAAATTAAACCCAATATTGGAAAAATGACTCGATTTAAAGATGGTTTAATTGTAAGATTATTTGATGTGAAACATAATTATGCCGACGTTGAAAGGGCATTACATAATAAAGGATATTCTGATTTTGACCATCCCATTCGGGCAAATTTGAGAAAGATCAAGGAAGTTTTTGATAACTATCGATTATCCTTTATTGAGCTCAAAGGCATTCAGGTTGCCGAGGTCTGCCAGATTTTTGAGCGGATCAACAGAGAAGGTGAACCTCTCGGAATATTCGATATTGTCGTCGCAAAAACATATCGCCCTCAAACAGACTCGAATTATGGATTTTACTTACGCGAATTAATTGATAACTTCAAAAAGCAGAGGGACAGTAAATACCTGGAAATTGAAGATTTATCCTATCTGCAGATTCTTGCAGTTATTATCAATCAAAATATTCAGGGATCTGGTATCCAAAATATCACAGACCGATATTTAACCAACATTAAAGCTGAACAAATTGAAAATGTGTGGCAAGATTCCCAAAAGGCTATTCTTAAGACCTTTGATTTTCTTGAGAACCATCTTCATCTCAAAGGGCCCCAACTTATCCCATATCGATATTTCTACCTCACATTAGCTTCATATTTCTTCAGAAATCCCAAACCGAACTATGCATTCCTCAAACAGTATTTCTGGTATTATAGCTTCCATAACGAGGATCTCTTAGAGAATACCACGCATCTTTTTGAACATGTGAAACTTCTCAGTCAGGAAAAATCCGGGGCGCAAACTAACCTTGGAAGATTCCTAATTGATAAAAATAAATTACGTACTTCATCCTATACAGCGAAAGGTCGCCTATCCAGGGCGTTATTATCATTCTATGCGTATCAGGAGCCTAAAGATTGGAAGAATACGGATCGGAATGTGCTTTCCGATGTATATTATGTTCTCACTGACAAGCCAAATCTACACCATGTTTTTCCAATCAATTATGTCAATAAGAATCCTGGAAAAAACAAAGTCAATGCGAATAGTCTGATGAATATTGCATACCTTACTCAAATCACAAATATTGAAATTAGCGATCAAAATCCCTTGGAATACGTCAAGCAATTCGATAATAAAGCGTTTGAATCAATCATGAAAGCACACTTCCTACCGAGTGAACTTCTTGATTGGTCGCGATCGGATAGAATGCCTGAAAATGCTCTCGATCACTTCATTGAAGAGAGGATGGAGCTTATCCTACAAAGTATCAAAAATAACTTACCTGATCTGAATGTCGAGGTCTTTGATTCTTCAACCACTCTATGATTTTTTATCATGCCGCAGGGTCATTTCACTATAAAAACCACCTTGCACTTTTTCACCCGCATTTCTGCGCGAGCATAAAAATAACTGATTTACGGGCTTTGTTGACAACCCGGCTGGGGCTTTGAACATAGCTTAAATTGAGATCAAGATTGCCTTCTATTTTGAAAATATTTTGGAAAATAAGGCTAAATTTTGAGATTATTTTACAAACATCCTGAAAGAACAGGGACCTCAGCGGAAGGAATGAAGCGGGGATGACCATTCCGGGCCGTCACTGTCTCAGCATGGTCCAGATTTACGTCATGAAGTAACTCCTCGTAAAACTTCCACACGAAATGATACGGTTCTTATTTCAACTCGATATCACTCGCCATTTCCTTAAGCATCTCTTCAGGGGTCCTGACGCATTCCTTCATCGATTTCCTGAAATTGTACATCATCATGAAGAAGATCCCGATGCTGATGATAAGGATAGCCCACAGGAACCAGTCCTGATGTTCCTTGAAGATTGGGAGCGATGCAACAATGTACCCAAAGAGGACGAAACCGGTGACCCAGAGCATCCCCCCGACGACATTGTAAACGAGAAACACCGGGTATTTCATCTTCACAATTCCAGCCACGAAGGGTGCAAATGATCGGATCCCTGGGACGAACCGGGCGAGGATAATTGTCTTCTTTCCGTAGCGATGGTAATATTGCCGGGTCATATCAATGTGCTTCAGGTCAACCAGGCACTTCTCCCGATTGACCAGCCAGTTTCCAAAGGAGGTCCCGATCCGGTAGTTGACCGAATCCCCAAGAATAGCGGCGATGGAGAGAATCACAATGATTACCCAGATATTCAGACCTTCCCCTGCGGCGAGAAAGCCAAGAAGGAAGAGCAGGGAGTCACCCGGGAGAAATGGGGCAAATACAAGCCCAGTCTCGCAGAAGATAATCGCAAACAGAATAGCGTAAATCCAGATCCCATAGATCTCCATCATCTGGGGAATCTGCTCTTGAATATTCAGTATGATGTCGGACAGTGACAGGAGGTCCGGCAGAACCATGTCAAATATTGGGCAGTACGTGATAAATAGACTGGCATAATGATCGCCCGCAAGCCCCGGGAAAGGTTTGCTTCTAAAACAACAAAAATGGACTGGGGGCCAGTCGCCACTTCGGGCTGATTATGAACCCGATCTCCCTGGAATCCGCAGCAATGTAGTACTCGACCTGATGATCGGCCAAAGGAGGAGGACCGGAGCGGTGCACAGGATGATGAACCCCCACCGGGCTGCCGTAAGCGGGACTGTTGCAAAGAGAGCACCGCCGTACTGGACGATCAGGATCTGGATCACCACGATCCCTGCCATGATCCCAAAAAATGCAGGATTCCCTTTGAAGAACGGTGGCATGATGCCATTGATACCGCGGCAGTTGATTCCGTTCCAGACCTGTGCCACGACAAAGGCTGCGAAGAAAGCCGTTGCCTGCTGTTCCGGGGTCTCCATGAACGGGAGGCCGAACACCACGACCAGCATCCCAACCAGGACATAGACCGCTGCGGTAATGAGGATCGCCCTGAGCATATAGGGAGTAATCACGGGGGCGTCCCGCGGGATGGGTTTCCGGTGCATCAGGGCTGGATGCGGGGCCTCCGAACACAAGGCAAGCGCTGCGAGCGAATCCATGACAATATTGATCCAGAGCAGCTGGATAATAGTGAACGGGGGAGGGTAACCCAGGACCGGGGCAAGGAACGAGAGCATCGCGGCTGAGATGTTGATGGTCAGTTGGAAGATGAGGAACCGCTGGATGTTCTCGTAGAGCGCCCTCCCCCACCACACTGCGTTCTTGATGGTCGGGAAGGAATCATCGAGAAGGATGATGTCGCTCGCCTCCCGTGCAACTTCGGTGCCGGCAATTCCCATGGCAAGCCCGACATCGGCATTGCGGAGCGCAGGGGCATCATTCGTCCCGTCACCGGTGACTGCGACCACTTCGCCGTTCCCCTGGAGGGCCTGGACCAGGAGCAGCTTATCGGATGGCTCCGATCGTGCCATGACCTCCAGGCGCCGGGCGGCATCGGGTCGTGCTGTTTCAGGCAGGGACCGGAACTCGCTCCCGAGCATGACCGAACCGCTGGTAAGGATCCCCGTCTCCCGTGCGATTGCCGCAGCGGTCTCGGGGCTGTCCCCTGTCACCATCTTTACCGTGATGCCGGCCTGGTTGCAGGTCCGGACCGCATCAGGGACATCCGGCCGCACTTCGTCGCGAATACCCACATACCCGTCCCAGGTCAAGGGAGGATGAGTGGATCCATCGGCGGGCAGTATGGCGTGCGCAAACGCAAGGGTGCGCATCGCCCTGCCTGCGAGCGCCTGGATATGAGAGAGGTCTGGCGGGGGATTGCACTGCTTTGCCACAATCTCGGGTGCACCTTTGACCAGGACGAATGCTGTGTTCTGGAGGGAGATTATCGTCGACATCTGCTTCTTGTTTGAATCAAAAAGCTCCTGGGTGACAGGGGGGTGAAGGGCCCTGATCTCCTGGTAGGAGAGGCCAGCCCGGTGAAGCCAGCGGAGCAGGGCAGCCTCGGTTGAATTGCCCACCGTCACAAGCCTACCCTCCCGGGACTCGAGATAGGCGGTACTGTTCACTGCTGCATTGAGGGTGACCCACCCATTTGGTGTGGTGGGGATGCCGGTCTGGAGATCCGGAAATTCAACCGATGACGCCACGACGTCCATCTGGTTCATGGTCAGGGTGCCGGTCTTATCCGTGCAGATGACCGTCACCGAACCGACTGTTTCACACGCGATCAAACGACGCACGAGGCTGAACGCCCGAGTCATCTTCCGCATCGTGAGTGCCAGGGAGACCGTGACACTGACAGGGAGACCCTCGGGGACCGAGACGACGATAATGATTACCGCGAACATGAAGCTATCCAGGATATGGTGAGCGATTGCAGCCGGACTCTCGGTGAAGACACCGGTAAAGATCCCCTCGATCATCAGAGTTGCGATGATCAGCCCCGCCATCAGGTACGCGAACTTGCTGACCAGTCCCGCGAGCCGCCGGAGTTTGAGCTGCAGCGGGGTCTCCGGGCGGGATCCCTCGGCGAGATCCGCGGCGATCTGGCCCATTCGGGTGGCATCCCCTACTGCGCCTATGATCATTCTCCCCCGGCCGGCGGTGGCCAGAGTCCCTTTCAGGACAACTTCCTCGACTGTCTTTCCGAGTGGCTCGCTCTCTCCCGTGAATGCGGATTCGTCCACCTCGAAATTCGATGCCTGGAGGAGATACCCATCTGCCGGAACCACATCACCTGCTTCAAGGAGGATTAGGTCGCCCACTACCAGGTCCCGCATGGGAACCGTGGCCGCACGGTCGTCACGGATCACTTTGATACCCGTGTCTTCCCGCATCGCGTTCAGGGCTTCGAATTCCCGGTTGCTCCGGTACTCGGTGAAAAACGAGATGCCGGTCGCGAGCAGGACGGCCATCACGATCCCGATGGTATCGATGAGGCTTCCCCCCTCCACGACTGCGACGATAGCCGATATGAAGACCGCGACGAGTAAAATCCGGATGATCGGGTCGTTGAACTTTGAGAGGAATTGTATCCACAGGGGTGTTCGTCTCGGGGGAGTCAGCTCGTTCCTACCGTGCTGTTCCCTCATGGTCAGAACAGATTCAGAAGAGAGCCCATGGGTGCGGGCAGATTCTGGGAGGTCCCGAAAGGGGATCATTTCAGCAGATATTATCCCTGAATGTTTTTCATCCTTTGGGCGGAACCCCAGGGAAGAGAACCGGCGAGGAAATAGCTATAATGTATCATCGGGAAAGTATTCTCGAAATGTCCTATCTGATCGAAATTGCGATCATCCTTATCCTCATCGTCCTCAACGGTATTTTCGCACTGTCGGAGTTTGCTATCGTATCAGCAAAGCGAACCAGACTCCAGCAGCGGGCCGATGAGGGAGATACCGGTGCAGCCACAGCACTCGAACTCGCAGCTGAGCCTACCCCGTTTCTCTCGACCATCCAGTTCGGGATCACCCTGGTAGGGATCTTTGCCGGTGCATACGGGGGTGCGACCGTTGCAGAAGGACTGGCGGAATACTTCACCACATTCCCCTCGGAACCGGTTGGACAAAGTGATGGTAATGTGTATTCCAACTGATCCCCCAATATGACTATTAACAAGATCCTGCCTTATACCACACTTTCGATTCCTTGTAAAACCACAATACACGTTTCTACTCGTATTTCTGCTCGAGCACAAAAAAATGATACAAGGGCTCCGTTGACAACCCGGCTGGGGCTTTTCCGGCATTGAATCTGGGACCGTGAAATATACCCGGGCTATCGCTTAATTTCAACCCCCACTTCATTCCGCCGCATAAATCCCGGAGTATAGGGTGCATTGTAGCGCATTAAAAACGGTGTTCCTACGACCGTGATATTTGACTCTTCGAGTTTTTTGAGGAGCCTCTCACGAATCTGGGCGACATCAATCGCCGAGGCCTTTCCGCTGAAACGGATGACCGCGAGTTCCCTTGGGGGTATCTCCTCGATCCGAATCCGGGTATCAATTGGTCCGGGCACATCCTTCATCCTGTAAGCCGCCGGCAACACAAATGACATCGCGTTCGTCTCTGATATCACAGGGGTTGTCATGGCAATCTTCTCGGGGGTTATGACCGGGGAGGTCATGGGCACTTTCTTTCCGGAACGGTTATTCCCCGTGATATACCGGAAGAGGATCCAGAAGTTTTCGTTTTCATTCGTGCCAGTAACTGTGGCAAGGATTATGGAAGGATACCTCCGGAACTCCACTTCTCCTGCACCCCCACTCTCTTCGTACCGGATTGTCTCGGTCATGATTCCTCCATCACAGGGATAATTATCTTAGACTATATAATTCCGAACACGGCAATCTCCTGGGATCAGGCCGGAGAGAATAGAGTATGCAATTTCATGACCCCGATTTCATGGAATTATTCTGGTTTGGTTCTTTCGTTTCAGGAAGACTCATAATCCTGCCAATGTTCTGAATTATTGTGAAATAGTCTGACCAACCCCCGTTCGTGAACCTGGTGAACCATGTCTTAGCGGGAGAGTAATGATAAGGATCAAGCATCAGCGAATCGTCGTGTGCATCTCCGTGAATTTTGAGGAGACCGTCCTATCAGGTTGAGGAGTTGGAAGATCCTATATACCCTCATCCAAAGGTTGAAAGATTCTGCATCCCTAAAACCTGTTGTTTTGGTGGGTATATGACACATGTGCCAATGGTAAAACCCGGCGATCCAGCAAAGAATTTCTCATTAAAAGACCAGAATGACAAAACATTCGGTCTCTATGAACAATCAGGGAAACACGTCCTCCTCTCGTTTCATCCGCTTGCCTGGACAGATTTTTGTGCAGCACAGATGACATCATTGGAGGACAACCGGGAACTGCTTGCCTCAATCAATTGTGTTCCGGTTGGAATCAGTGTTGACTCAAGGCCATGCAAGAGGGCATGGGCTGCGAGCCTCTCGATAAAACATACACCGTTGCTCTGTGATTTCTGGCCGCATGGAGCTGTTGCACAGAAATATGGTCTGTTCCGCGATGAGAACGGTTTCTCTGAGAGGGCAAATGTGGTCGTAGATAAAAATCAGCTCGTCGTCTTTGTGAAAGTATACCCTATTCATTCGATACCGGATATCCAGGAAGTGATCGTGTTTCTTCAAAAACTGGCTGCGTAGAATTCGGCGGGTCTCTCTCAAAATCGACCATTTTTAATTTGATTTTCTGTCCGCGGCAGACCCGTTACCAGCCATCGAACTCTGTTATGAAGAAGGAGGCCTTGTTAAAAAAATTGCAGTTGTCTGCACAAGAATGGATTACAACCTTCTTCACTTCTCTAGGGAATGGGGAGGCATGCCTGTACACGCACCAATAGAATCCAGATATCGTTCAGCCTTTTCGATCAGCTGTTGGCGTTTCTCTTCCGGCATGCGGGTGATATAGGTCATGAAGGGAGCCATGCGTGGATTATGCTCAAAGAGATCTCGATGGACATAGAGGAAGCGCCAGTAGAGTGCATCCCAGAGATCACACCAGGGGCCTTTCGGATAGTCACTCATTTTCAGAATATACCTTGATCCTGAAATGTACGGTTTTGAACTCATCATTCCGCCATCTGCAAACTGACTCATCCCGTAGACATTGGGCACCATCACCCAATCATAGGCATCGCTAAAGAGCTCAGAGAACCAGTCGTAGACTCGGCCAGGATGGAATCCGGCAAGGATCATGATGTTTCCCAGCACCATGAGCCGCTCGATGTGGTGACAATATCCTGTCGCGAGGACACGTCTGATTGTGGTATCGACGGGTTCGATTCCTGTCGATGCATCCCAGAAGCAGGAAGGTATTGGCTGGGTCTGTTCCAGAACATTGGAACTCTGCTCCTTTTTTCCTGCCAGGAGGTAAACAGCCCTGATAAATTCCCTCCAGCCGATAACCTGGCGGATGAACCCTTCGAGGGATTCGATAGGAACCTCGTGATCCTTTGCATACGCAAGGGTGGCAGCCACCACATTTCCAGGGGTGAGAAGCCCGATATTCAGCAACGGACTGAGCGCAGAATGAAAAAGAACTGGCTCGTTCCGATGAATCGCATCTTCATATCGTCCGAAGAAAGGCAGCCGGTTCACGAGGAAATCCTCGAACCAGCGGTTCGCATCCTCGAAGGTCACCGGCCAGAAAAAAGGGGTCACGTTGCCACAGGCATACGGAAAATGATCTTTCACATAGCTGATCGCTTCAGGTACATACTCGTTCTCAGCAGGATGCCAGACAGGAGGTACGGGGAAATTTTTTGGGAGGAGTCTGCGGTTGAGGGTATCAAAGGTCCAGCGATTCCCGACCGGTTTTCCCTCCTGTTCGAGCAGGATGTTATGGCGTTTTCTCTGCGCGATATAGAATTCCGTGAGGTAAAATCTCCTCCCTCCTTTGTAAAACTCTGCGAGATAATCACGGGAGCAGAGGAACATTGGACTCTCGTACGTGACCAGCCGGATTCCCTGCATCGAACAGGCCTTTTCAATCTCTTCACTCAGCTTGGTTTCCAGCGGATCGCAGAGGTGGATTTCCGAAATGCCTTTTCGGGCCTGCTGGACGATAAGGTCCATACTGGTCTCCAGATCTGCTGCTTCGATATACTCAATCCTGAATCCTCCTGCAGCAAGGTGGTCGCGGTATCTCCTCATTGAGGCACGATGTAAGACGAGCTTCTGGGCATGGAACCGGAAGCGTTTGAAAAACCACGGATCTTCAGCAAGGACCACCGGACGGTCATTCGCCAATGCAGGGCTTTCCTGAAAAAGCTGGTGGGGATAGACAACTGTCGCTTCATGGCCCGCTGTGAAATCCGCTCTTTTTTTTCGTGCAGAGGCTCTCATTTTTTACCGGGATTCTCTCTCTGTTTTATGGGTATTTGATGATTTCAGGGACTTCCAGACATCCCGCCCCCGCTCAGTCATGTCGGCAGGCAGGTCTGCAAGCTCAAATGGATACGGCGCAAAGAACGTTTGATCCATCAGGCTGGACTCGTTGAACCGTATCACCCACGAACGGAGGAGGTCCCGGGGTTCAGCGAGAGTGGCATAGCCGTTCCTGTATCGATCGATCAACCTGAGACAATACCCTTTCTCCTCGCTGGTGACACGATTGCTGAAATGTCCGAGAACATGCTGGAGGACGTTGATATTGTTGGTATAGCGGGGAACGTTTTTGAGTGATATACAGAGCAGCTCATGATACTGAACAAACAGGGCTTCCGGCTCTTTTTTTGACCGCATCGCGATCAGCTGACCCATTTTGCGCAGGTTCTGCTGATGACATGCCATAAGGATAAGCTTATTGGCAGCATGAAACCGTGCAAGGGCTTCCCGATCCATGGTCTGCTCCACCTCGCGGAATGCAGCATGCGTGAAGATCCCCGCAAGAAAATGGTCACGAATCCGGGCATTCATCAGGCGCAGTTCATCTTCGATGGGAAGGGAAGAGAACCGCTTTAGTACTTCCCGTGCAAAAAAGCCTGCGGTCCTCTCAATCGCCATCGATTTTTCCGCCGAGGGATAAACTTTCACATTGTTGATCCCGGAGGTGGGTGAGCCCCCTTTCAGGATGAAACCATCAATGGGAGGGAGATTAGCGAGGAATTGACCTGCGAAACTGGTCATATCACTCGTCACATCCCGACCGGTCGCGGGCTGGATAAGGTGGTCCACTCCCTCAATCCGGACGATCCTGACCGTTGCCCGCGGTATCCCAAGGCCAATCTCAATCTCGGGACATACCGGAATGAAGTCAGCATGGGCTTTCAGGTGGTCCACTACCGGAGAAGGTATTTTCGAACCATCATACCGGCACGGATCGAACTCGATGCACCTGCTGACAACAAGACGGGGTCGTGAAAATTTTCTTACCATGCTATCCCTCACTCCTTCTCCATAAGGACAATCATGAAGCCTTTGGCTCCCAATCGCCATTATCACCAATCCTGAATATAATAAATGCAAGGAATCGGGATATTCCGACACCTAGATACCACGATAATCCAGAATACGCAGAATTTATCTCCAGATAGGATCATCCCCGAACCGTTCCATCCAGAAATCAGCGGGGCTCTGCTCAAGGTCTCGTGAGAGGTCCTCGATCCGGAACGAGAAAACATGGTTCATACAATAATCAGCTAGAAGATCGTATGCCCGCTTCAACCGGATGGTCATCTCGTGCGAGGCTGCCGGATCGAGATTTGAGACATCAGGATGCCATTTCTTGATCTGTTCATGATATTTCTGCTTGATCTCATAGAGGGAGGCATGTTCCTGGATTCCCAGTTGCTCTGCTGCTTCCCTGAGAACCGCAGGAGTGACATCGGCCATGTACTATTTGTTCCGCTCATCCCGCGATAATGGTTCGTGGTACTACCGATCCCTTTTTCCCGGTGATTATCAGATCTTAAAAAAAGATGCTCCCCACTCAAAAACCACTTATTTATCTCAACAATGCAGCAACCAGCTGGCCGAAACCTCCTGGGGTACTGGCAGCGATTGCGCAATCCCTCTCCCTCCCGGTCTTCGGCTCCGGGAGAACGACAGGGACCCAGGGTGAGGACTACCTCACACTGGCCCGGGACGGGCTTTCCGCGTTTCTGGGAGGAGCACCGCCCGAACACCTTGTGTTCACCCATAATGCAACGGATTCCCTCAATATCCTCATATCTGGTTTTCTTGCGGAAAAAAAAGAGCAATGCCATGTCCTTACCACGACACTGGACCACAACTCCGTGCTCCGTCCCCTGCATGAATATGAGCAACAAGGCCGCATACGGTTGGACATCATTCCCTTCAAGGACTGTTTTGTCAGTCCCAACGCCGTTCAAGATTCCATCCGTCCCGACACCCGCCTCATGGTCATGACCCATGGCAGCAATGTGCTCGGATCGGCCCAGGATATCAGGGCAATCGGGGAAATCCTGCATGATCATGGTATCTACTTTATCGTGGACGGTGCCCAGACTGCCGGCCATATTCCCATCGGCCTAAAAGATCTTCCGGTCGATGCCTTCGTTATCACCGGCCACAAGGGTCTCCTTGGCGTTCCTGGGACGGGGGGATTTTTCCTGCGTGACCCGAAAACCATTGCACCGGTCCGGTTTGGCGGGACCGGGACGGACTCGTTCTCGCTCCTCCATCCCCATGGGATGCCGGAGCGGTTCGAGATCGGGACCCACAACTACCCGGGCCTGGCAGCGCTTGCAGCGGGAGTGGAGTTCCTTAACGAGACGGGACTGGCAATCATCAGGGAAAAGGGGGAAAAACAAACATTGTTTCTCATCAGGGAACTGAAGAAGGAGGAAAATATCATGATCTACAATGACCACCCGGACCTGCCCATCATCGCGTTCAATATCAAGGGCCTCCAGAACGATGACGTGGGATTCATGCTGGCCAGGGGATACAACATCATCTCTCGGACTGGGCTCCACTGTGCCCCCCTGGTGCACAAGGCTATTGATGGAGGCGAAGGCTGCGTCCGGCTCAGCCTCTCCTGGTTCACGACCGATGAAGAATGCCGGTTCGCGGCTGATGCCGTGCGGGAGATAGCCAGGAATGCGGATTCTGCGGTCGGTCCGGCATAAGGTCTGTGCTGACGGCTCCTTCATGAAGGAGTTCCTGCTCGACGTACCGGTTACAAGGGAATTTTTTACCTATCTGGGGAACTTCGGGCAGGTTGAAGCACTCCCGAATGTCGGCAAGGGATTCTACAAGTTCGAGAAGCCTGACTGGTTTTCCATCAAGGGGTTCGCCGGCGATACCTCGGTAGAAGTCAGGTTTAAGAAGGAGGTGATGGACCTGACCGTCGATTTCGTCTATCTCCTCTTTTCTACCTACAGAGGAGACGGGGATAAGTTCGACCTCTCTGTCCTGAAACGTCGGGAGGAGGCCATCGGAGAACGGGTCCGGAAGCGTCTCTACGGGACGTGAGAGGTGCATCAGTGTCGCGGGATGTATTTGAGGAGTATGCAGAAGATTATGACCGGTGGTTTGATGAGCACCACGATGAGTATCTCGCAGAACTCTCCCGCATCATGAAGGTGCTCCCGGCACCAGACTCCCGCTCAGTCGAAGTGGGGGTCGGCTCCGGCCGTTTCGCCGCCCCCCTGGGGATTGGACTGGGGATCGAACCCTCTCGTGCCCTCGGTCGGATGGCACGTCAGAGAGGGATTGAAGTCGTCCGGGGCTTGGCCGAGGCGCTCCCACTGCGGGATGGCTCATGTTCTTCGATACTCATGGTAACTGTTATCTGTTTCCTTGAAGATCCGGTTCCCGCATTCAGGGAAATCCACCGCATTCTCGTGTCCGCCGGATTTCTCACCCTCGCATTCATTGAAGACAGGGGATCTATCCATCAGAGATACCTTCGGGAAGGCGGAAAAGGGCGGTTCCTCTCCCGAGCGCGGTTTTATTCGCAGGAAGAAATCTGTGCACTCCTTGAGGGGACCGGGTTTACCGTGACGGAGGTAGATGCAAGGGCTGGTTTCTGTGTGATTAGGGCACAGCGGGGTTATTGAGATTGTTCGCGCTCCAGTAGTGACAAAAAAAAATCAGTTTTGTCATTCTTCAACCCCGTTTCTCCGCGAGAGCAATTATCGCCGATTTACCATAGTTCAACAATCCAGGGCTAGGCCGTTTCAGCCTGGGCGACTGCTGGTTTCAGCGCTTCCCGAGGACATGTCAATGGCACGGTGAAGTCTGGCCTGCTTCTGGTGTGGCTTTTTCGCGTATCCGCCGTTCCATGATCGGTTTCAACAGAGCCCCAAGGATCAGGGCGGTGGCCACGGAGGTTACGATAAGCGCCACCAGGTAGGGTGAAGGATTGCCCAGCACTACTATAAGAATGATCGCGGTTAAGGGAGCACCGAGAGCAAACGCGATGGTTGCAGCCTCGACACAGAGCACAAAGATGCCGACCGGGATTCCCGGGACAGCGAGTGAGAGCGCAAGGCCGACCAAGGTCGATGCAAAGAGGATGGGGAAGACAGGACCTCCAAGGAACCCCCCCTTGAAGGACAGGGCGAAGAGTACCAGCTTGAGGATTGCAAGCATAAGGAGCATCCCGATCCCGAACGCCGCAGGATTCTGAACGATGGCATGGATCTGGGCTTCACCGGAAAATAACAGCTCCGGGAGGAAGTAACAGACGACTGCAATCACAATCCCTGCAGCGACAGTCCGGAGCACAATACCCTCTCCGAAACTCTTCTCCATGAGTTCCCCAGCTCCCTTCAGGCAGATTCCGGTAAAGATCGCAAGAAGGGACCCGATTATACCGAGGATTATGGCAGAAACCACCATCATGGCAGAAAGGCTCTCAAGAGGGGGGAAAGGAAGCAGGGCGGCAAAGGAGGTAAATCCAAGGGAGAGGTAGAAGAAATATCCTACGAGCCCTGCCACAAGGTTCCAGATCAGGAATTTGAACACATTCCTCTCCCCAATCTGGAACTCTGTCGCAAGGACACCGGTAAAGGCCGGGCTCCCGACAATGCCGTTGAATGCCGAGGCAAGGGCTGCCATATCAAATCCCAGGTGAGCATCATGGGAATCCCGGACGATCCGCATCTTTGTCCGGACCCATATCGCAAGTTGGCTGACCATTGTGGCGATGGTGCCCTCTGGCCCGATGCTTGCCCCTGAGAGAAGGGAGCAGATGGACGAAAGGAAGGCTCCCGGAAAAGTCCGGTAGTCGCTCCCGGCCTGTCCTTTCCGCATGGATTCCATGGCACTTCCGTGGATTACGTTTGGGGCATGGAGGTACTTCTGGCAGAGCCCAACGAGGAGGGAGAAGATCAGCACCCCCGCTGGTATAGTCCACCGGTTGGACAGTACAAAATCATTCTCCAGCCAGATCACCTTGTCCAGGTATCCATACAGCGTCATAAAAACCGCGGTAAAAGCGATGGCAATGAGAGCGATGATAATAATGGCAAGGAGGAATCCGGGTTTCCACAATCGCTGGTAGTCTTCTTTTTCCGATTCTGCCAGGGCCGGGATAACAGGGGTTTCTTCATCTACAGGCATACAGGATATGTATCTTCTCATCCTTTCCCTAAGATATAAGCATCGCTCTCTGTGTATTAAGATCTGGAGGGGGCTGATCCTCTCTGAACGTTGGGAAAGGACCGGGATAAACAGGAATGCCGTGATTCTCATTATTGCAGCTGTCGTAACAATTGTAACCCTTTTTCAAAGCTAAGCTTCAGTGCCTGGAGTTTCAAGGATATGTAGATGGTTCTGTAATGATCGGACCGAGTCCATATCAGAGAGGATTTAGTTTAAATAGTTATTCTGCTTCTCAATTCACCATGGAACTTTTCAGAGTGATTAACCAGAGATACTTCCCTCTCTCATTACCCCAGGGTAGCATGAGTATACCAATGCTGCTCCAGACTGGGGGTGGCTGACGACCATGCTTGAGAATCTTCGCCGTCTCCTGGTGGTGTACCGGGAGGTATGGAAATGGATCGCCCTGTCCCAGGTGTTGGTACTCTTCGGGGCACTCTTCATGCTCATGATACCGGTCCAGGTGTCCAACCTCCTGGACAACGGGGTGGTTGCCGGTGACGTTGAAGTGGTAGTGGAAAGCTGCCTGAAGATGCTCTTTTTTGCCATTCTCGCAGGGGCATTCTCGATGGCCAACCTGTACATCGCAGCACGGCTGGGAGAGGGCACGGCACATTACCTTCGCAAGGAAACCTATCGGAAAATACAGACGTTTTCGTTTGGGAACCTTGACCGGTATCCCACGGGGGAACTCCTTGTCCGTCTCACCAATGACATCTACCAGATCAATATGGCAGTGAACTACGCCACACGGTTTATCCTGTACGCCCCTTTCATGATCCTTGCCGCGCTGGTGTTTGTCTACATAGACAGCCCCGATCTGGTCTGGATCTTTCTCCTCGTCATCGTCGTTACTGCGCTGATATTTGGGGCTGTCGCGATCATGCTCCAGAAACAGTATATCAACCGGCAGAAGATGCTGGATGGGCTGAACAACGTGCTCCAGGAGGTCTTTGCAGGCGTCCGGGTGGTAAAATCCTTCGTAAGGCAGGGATACGAGAACAAGCGGTTTGAAGGAAAGAATGATGATCTCCGCCAGGCTTCATTACCCCCGCTCTACTATAGTGCGCTGCTCCTTCCCGCGATTTTTATCATCCTCGGTCTTTCCAATGCCCTTGTCATCTGGTTTGGAGGCACCCAGGTCCTGGCCGGAACCATGGATATCGGCCAGATCGTCGCGTTCACCCAGTATTTCTTCTTTATCCTGGCCCAGTTGCTGATCCTCTCATTCGTCCTGCCGGCTATCATCTCTGCAGAAGCGTCTGCTGGACGAATCGTGGAGCTGTTTGATGCCACTCCTGCAATTGCGGACAGTCCCGCCCCACAGCATCTGGATTCGGCTCTCCTGAAAGGGAGGGTAGAATTCGAGAATGTCTCCTTCAGCTATGATGGTGCCGGGGGGAAAGAATCGGTCAGGAACGTCTCGCTTGTCGCAGAACCCGGGCAGACGGTTGCCTTCCTCGGTCCGACCGGTTCAGGGAAGACCACCCTCATCAACCTGATCCCGCGATTTTACGACGTCACGACCGGGCTGATCACCATCGATGGCACCGATATCAGGGACCTCCCCCAGGATCACCTCCGTTCCCTGATAGGAATCGCCCTCCAGGAGAGTATCCTCTTCTCCGGGACCATTAAGGAGAATATCGCGTTCTCCGACCCTGAAATCCCCTATGATCACGTTGTGTCGGCAGCAAAGGCAGCCGATGCCGATGGCTTCATCTCAGCGATCCCCGGTGGCTATGATTCCCGTGTAGCCCGGAGAGGAGCCAACTTTTCTGGAGGGCAGCGGCAACGGATCTCCATCGCCCGTGCGATCGCGTCCCGGCCTTCCATTCTCATCCTCGATGACAGTACCAGTGCCGTGGATGTTGTCACCGAAAGCCGCATCCAGGATGCGCTGGGAACCATGATGCCCAATACTACCAAATTCATCGTCGCACAGCGGATCAGTACCGTCCTCACCGCAGACACCATTATCCTCCTCGATCAGGGAGCGATCGTCGCGAAGGGAAGTCACCATGACCTGATCCACACCAATCCGCTCTACAGGGAAATTTTCGAATCACAACTTGGTGGTGTGCGGAGGGAGGACCTGATATGACCACCGAAACGACAGGAACCCTCTCAAAACCTGAAAAAATCCGTCGCCCGAGAAGGATGAGAGCGCTCGGCCGGATGATCGCGTATCTGGGCCAGCGGAAGGCTCTGCTCACCCTTGTTATAGTTCTGTTCTTCGTGGGTACAGTCTCCTTCATCTTCCTTTCGGTGATGCTCGGGGTCGCGGTCAATACTCTTTCCGGACCCAGTACTACGGCAGATCTGTACCAGCAGGTGATGGTGATGGCTGGGTTGTCCTTACTCACCTTCATCTCCTACTACTTCGGATACCGGTTCCTCGCGGGCGTCACCCAGAAAGCTTTGTTCCAGATCAGGCAGGACCTTTTCGAGCATATGCAGACCCTTTCCCTGCGGTTCTTTGACAGGCAGCCGATCGGGGAGCTGATGAGCAGGGTCACGAACGACATCGATGTGATCACCGCATTCTTCCAGCAGCCTCTCGGGACTATGCTGATGGGCCTCTTCATGCTGGTTGTTACCCTCGCAGCCATGTTCCTCCTCAGTGTCACGCTCGCTGTTGTTGCCTGCATCGCTATTCCCCTTATGATGGGGCTTGTGTGGCTGCTTGCGAAGGTTGCCGGGCCTGCATTCGCCCTCCTCCAGGAACGGCTCGCGGACTTGAACGGGCTCATGGAAGAGACGCTCGCCGGTGAGAAGACGATAATTGCATTCCGCCAGCAGGATGCCATTGCCGGCAGTCAGACCGTGGTGAGTGAAGGGGCCAGGGAGGTCGGAAGCAGGGCACAGGTCCTCTCGCTGGTGATCAACCCCCTCACGGTCCTTGTGACGAACCTGGATGTCTCGCTCGTTGCGCTCTTCGGGTCGGTCATGATCATCAATCATGATCTTTCGGTGGGTGTCCTTACGACGTTCCTCTCCCTGACCCTCCTGTTTGCCCTCCCCCTCACCACCATCTTTGCCAATTATAACTTCATCCTCTCGGCCGCAGTGAGTGCAAACCGGATCTTCCAGATCATCGATGAGGAGCCGGATATCGTCGATAAACCGGGAGCAGTCGATCTGAAACCGGTGACCGGTCACGTGGTGTTCAGAGATGTGGACTTCAGCTATGTGCCCGGGCGGCAGATCCTCAAAAAGAACAGCTTTGAAGCGCTGCCCGGCCAGATGATCGGCCTCTGCGGTCCGACCGGCGCAGGGAAGAGCACAATCATCAACATTCTCACCCGCTATTACGATATCGACAGCGGATCGATCGAGATCGATGGACAGAGTATCTATGATGTCACCCAGGAGAGCCTCCGGAGACAGATAGGGGTGGTGCTCCAGGAGCCGTTCCTCTTCTCAGACACGGTCATGAACAACCTGAAATACGGACGGGGGGGAGCCACCGATGAAGAATGTATCCAGGCTGCAAAAGACGCAAACTGCCATGAATTCATCACCCGGCTTCCAAAAGGCTACGAGACCATCCTCTCGGATGGCGGGCGGAGTCTCTCGCAGGGACAGCGGCAACTGCTGACCATCGCCCGGGCGATGATTGCCAACCCGCGGATCCTGATCCTCGATGAAGCAACAAGTAACGTAGACACCCGCACTGAACGATCCATCCAGTCTGCAATCCGGAAACTGCAGGAGGGCAGGACGAGCTTTGTGATAGCCCACCGGCTCAGTACGATCACCAATGCCCATCAGATACTTGTGATCAATAACGGGGAGATCGTCGAGCGGGGCACTCATGATGAGATGATGAAAGCAGGGGGATTCTATTACAACCTTTACATGAGCCAGTTCAAGGGGAGGGTGGCAGATATCCTGCCGGGTGCCTCTTCACACTCAAAAGGGGCACCAGTATGACCTCCTGGGGCCAATCCTTTCAAAGGGTCATGCATGCCATGGATGCACGAGAGAAGCGCATGTGGATTCAGGATAACTCAATCGGGAGAGATCGATGATAAAAAAGAAGTACATCAGGAGACTCATGGTCAGGCCGGGGAGCAAGGTATCGCTGAAACAATACGATACCGGCTGGGCCCAGGACGACGAACTGAAAAGAGTGGGAAAGGATGTGATAAAGGAGCGGGCAGCGGAGATACTCGAGGCAAACAGGGCATCCCTCGCGGAATCGCAGGAACTCCTCTGGGCCAGCAATCTGTATTCCATCCTTATTGTTCTCCAGGGCATGGACACCTCGGGGAAAGACGGGACCATCAAGCACGTCATGGCCGGTGTGAACCCGCAGGGATGCAGAGTAACAAGCTTTAAGGTTCCTACCTCGGAAGAGACCGACCACAATTTCCTCTGGCGGTATACCCGTGCACTTCCTGCACGGGGAGAGATCGGTATCTTCAACCGTTCCTATTACGAGGATGTACTCGTAGTAAAAGTTCACCCGGAAATCCTCGATAACCAACAGTTGCCCCCTGGAAAACGGGGCGATAAATTCTGGAATGCGCGGTATGATGATATCAATGCCTTTGAACGCCACCTGGTGCAGAATGGCACTTTCATCATGAAATTTTTCCTTCATATCTCAAGGGAGGAACAGAAGAAGCGGCTCCTGGACCGTCTCGAGGACAAAAAGAAATACTGGAAGTTTGCCCTGTCCGATCTGGCAGAGCGCCAGTTCTGGGACGATTACCAGACCGCCTATGAGATGATGCTCTCCAAGACGAGCACCGATACAGCGCCATGGTACATCATACCTGCAGATTACAAGTGGATAGCCCGTAGCCTTATCGCGGATATCATCTCCACAAAGATCCGGTCACTCGATCTCATGTATCCTGAAGTTCCAGAAGAAACCCTCAAACAACTCGAAATTGCCCGGGAAAAACTGGCCAGTGAGTGACTCTTTTTTTGTGTCTGATACATTACCAGTAGGTTTCATAAGGATATTATAAGAGATGAGGCTAATTTTCCATTTTTTTTGAGGATATAAGATCGTCAATTCCCCTTCGGAAAGCAAGGATAGCCTCCTCCACCATGACCGTTTTCATTCTTTGCTGATCGGTATCATTCGGTCAGCAGGAAGGATATTTACCCAGAATCTATTCTGCCAGATGCCACCCAGGGTGGTTTCAGACCATTTCGTGAAGGTTGAAGGGAATGGCAATCGTGAGGATTCAGGTCTTCCTGATTCTTGGTTCGGTGATCTTGTAGATCTCGAACCATCCAACGGTGAGCATCCCCCCGAGGATACAAAGGAGGAGGAATCCAGGAGAGACTGGTGCAAACTGGAACAGAGATCTCAGTCCAGGGAGGAACAAGACCGCGGCAAGGAAGAACACCGTTCCCGCGCTGACCAGCCAGAATGCCTTGTTGGGTTTTCTGGAAATGGCTACGATACTCTCTGTCCAGGAACGGTTGGTAAATATCAAAGCGATATTGGCAACCACGACCGTGACAAATGAGAGGGTGCGCAGCTCATCCGCTGAAAGTCCCCTCATCATTCCGTAGACATATATCGAGAATGCAATCCCGAGAACGACAAATCCCTGGATAAGTGCAATTGCTACCGTGCGGCGATCAAGGATATGCTCTTCCGGATCTCGTGGTGGCTGTCGCATGATGTCCGGCTCCTCTTGTTCGGCTTCAAACACGATCGAACAGGCAGGGTCGATGATCAGTTCAAGGAACACGATCTGGACAGGGAGGAGGATCAATGGCCATCCGAAAAGGACCGGAATCAGTGACAGCCCTGCAATGGGGACATGGACGGAGATGATATATGCCATCGCCTTCTTCAGATTCGCATAGATCCTCCTCCCCATTCGTATCCCTGCAACAATCGATGCAAAATTATCATCCAGGAGTACCAGCGAAGAAGCTTCCCTGGCTACATCGGTCCCTCTCCCTCCCATCGCAATGCCGATATGGGCAGCCTTCAATGCCGGGGCATCATTCACTCCATCCCCGGTCATGGCAACGATCTCACCGCCGGCCTTTAATGACTCAACGATCTGGAGTTTCTGATCAGGAACCACCCGCGCAAAGACAGAGGTGGACTGGATCTTCGCATCTCTCTCATTTGCCGGTAATGCCGCAATTTCAGAGCCGGTGAGCACCATCTCACTATCCGAAAGCCTAATCTGCCGGGCAATGTTCTGAGCCGTGGCAGGGTAATCACCAGTAATCATAACAACCCTGATACCTGCGGTTCTGCATTCGTGTATTGCCGCTGCTGCATCTGGCCGCACGGGATCGGCAAATCCGATCATGCCGAGGTAAGTGAAGGGGAATGCGTGCTGGCCATCGGGCAGTTGTCCCGGCTGAAAATGGGATTTTGCGACTGCCAGGACGCGAAGTCCCTGCGCTGCAAGATCCACAACCTGGGTAGTCAGTGCCGAGCTCACCCTGTCTCCCAGATGGCAGAGATCGAAGATCGCTTCAGGTGCACCTTTCGCAGCGATGATGTATTCATTCCCCTTTCTTGACCGCCACACATTGGACATTGCCAGGAGCTCGCGGGAGAGCGGGTATTCGAGCAGGAGTTCCCAGTCATCATGAAGATGCTCGGTAAAAGATCGATCGTCAGTCCCGGTCTTCAACAGTGCCTGCTCCATCGGATCGAAGGGATCTTTCTTGCAGGAGAGGATCGCATACTCGAGGAGCTCATGGAACGGTTCCGGCAGCGGATTGCCGGCCTCGGCAAGGCAGTCAAAAGAAGAACCGGCCACAACACACTCTGCAACGGTCATTCGGTTCACGGTAAGAGTACCGGTTTTATCGGTGCAGAGCACCGTTGTTGCGCCGAGGGCTTCGAGTGCAGGAACATGCCGGGAAAGGACGTTAATCTTTGAAAGCCTCCAGGCACCAAGGGCAAGAAAAACCGTCAGGACAACGGGAAATTCCTCCGGGAGGATAGCCATGGCAAGGGTGATTCCCGCAAGGAGCCCGTGGAGCCAGTCCCCCCGTGTCAAGCCATAGACGATAACGACGACAAGGAACAGGAACAGGCCGATGAAGGCAATGCTCCTGACGATATGTGCTGTCTCGGAATGGAGCCTGGTCTCTTCCTGATTGACGGTCTGCAGTGCCTTTCCAATCTCTCCCATCCGTGTGTGCATTCCTGTTGATACCACCTCTGCAACACCCTGTCCCTGGACGACGAGAGTTCCAGAGTACAGCCACGGCTGGTCATCCCCTCCCGGTCTGCGCTCACCGGTTGTGCCTTCCGCAGGGAGTTTCCGTACGGGGACCGATTCTCCGGTGAGGAGGGATTCATCCACTGAAAGGTTAGTGGATGCAAGGAGAAGGGAGTCTGCGGCGATACGGTCTCCCTCGCTCGTAAAAAGGAGATCGCCCCGGACTACGTCCCGTCCGGCAATCCTCACCAGCTGCCCATCCCTGATGACCAGTGCCCTGGGGCTGGATAGGTTCCTCAGTGCCTCAAGGGCACGTTCGGTCTTCCGTTCCTGGTAGACCGTGATGCATATGATAACCAGGACAAATGAGAGGAGGAGGGCACCTTCCTCTATGTCACCGAGGATAAAATAGACGGAGCCTGCTCCCACGAGCAGGAGGAACATGGGCTCCCGGATGACATCGAGAATGATGCCGATTATTCCGCGGGTCTCGCGTGAAGGGAGTTCGTTCGGACCATCACTGAGTAACCGCAGCTGAGCTTCTTCGGACGATAATCCGGTAAATCGAGCAAGGTCAAGGGGGGGCATGCAGCAATTCGATACTTCATACGATAAGTTGGCCTGACCCATAGGTTTTACCCTGCGCTGAAATCATGACAGGCGTGCCCGGTGTATTTCTCTTCCCCTGTCAGTGTCAACAGGGTATTGAAAAAAATAACATGATTCCTTTGAGGGCCACAAGCATAAAAGATGAAAATGCCGGAGGCATTTTCATATAAAAAAGAATCCGGGGTCTTTTCCCCATTCGGTTCAGGGATTGTCAAGGGAGCTCCAGAGCTCCAACCCCATCACTCCATTCCTGAATAGTAGAACTTCTCGGCCTCCCTGATCTCCTGAAGACCAACCAGTCGGTTAAACTCATCGAAGAGGATCATGCGATCGGTCAATCCTGCAGAAGATCCGCTCCCGGATATCTCGGTGAACAGTTCCCGGACCGCCTTTGCTATCACATAGGTGCATGAAGTGGCATCGGCGACGACTGCATACCCGATATCCTCCAGCTCCTTCGCAGGAAGATACGGTGATTTACCCCCGGGAAGGTTGTTGGCAAAGACAGGCCCTTTCACTTCAGCGCATATCCGCCGCATCTGTTCTACCGATTCGGGGGCCTCGACAAACAGAAGATCAGCACCTGCATCATGGTAGCGGTTAGCCCGCTGAATCGCCTCATCAATTCCTTCGATTGCGATTGCATCCGTCCGTGCCATGATCACGAGATCGGGATCTTTTCTGGTAGCGACTGCAGCACGTATCTTTGCCACCATCTCCCTCTCCGGAATCACCCGTTTTTCATCCATGTGACCACACCGTTTGGGAAAAACCTGGTCTTCGATGAAAATACCCGCCACTCCTGCTTTCTCATATTGTTCTATGGTCCTGATGACATTCGTCACGTTCCCGTATCCTGTATCCCCGTCTGCGAAGACCGGGATGGTGACAGCATCGACGATCCGGGATGCACAACTGACCATCTCGGATAACGACATCAGGGATACGTCAGGTTTTCCGAGATAGGCAGCCGAGTTTGCATACCCTGCCGAAAAAACGGCTTTAATTCCTGCCTGTTCGGCTATCCTCGCGCAGAGAGGGTCATGAACGACAGGAATGACGAGAATTTCAGGAGCATGGATAAGGGTTCTCAGGAGTGTGGTCTTCCTCATGGCAATATCCCTGATCAGCATCAGGGCCACGGCATATGTACGTTTCGAAAAAGAGAGAAACTGGGAATGACCCTTCTGCAGCCAGGAAGCACGGAGGAATATCTTTATCGGGATGAAAAAGGGCTTCTGGAATCCTTCGCTTCTTATACCAGCCGGTCACCGGCATGTTCGCCGGGCATGCATTCGTAGATCTCTGTGATCCTCATCACAAGGAGCGATCGGCAGACAAGCCCTGGCTTTGCCTTTGCCACTTCCCGGCGCATCGTCTCATACTCGTCTCCCGCAGTCTTTATCATCACATCCCCTTTGATCTTGTAACATCCCTTTATTCCGGGGCCCCAGACATAGAGACATGCCCTTGGATTCTCCATGATATTCCTGATCGTTGTCTTCATGAACTGGTTCCCTATCCAGATCGTAGCAGGATCGCGGGGGAAGACAGCGCCCATGGGTGCTACATTCGGTTCGCCATCCCTCGATGCGGTTGCCAGAGGGAAAATTTTGCATGATCTGAAGGCTTCCATGATATCGGGTGTCATCTGTACCATGGGTATTTTGTCTGTCGAGGAGCCCGATAAAATGAGCGAAATGGCTGGCGTATCCACGGCACTCATCCAGCGGGATTTCCCTTCGGGGATACTAGGACGGATGCGGAAGAGAGTTTGCATCCAGCATTCAGTCCTTTTTATCGGGTCATCATCCCGGGATCGGGAAAATCTGAAAACAGGGAAAGGCATCGTAGTTTTAATCGGTTCAGACATATGATGTATACTCACAGCCAGAATGCGATGGAAATAATTCCTTATGGATCCTAATCCCGATACCAACTACCCCCCGCTCCTGGAATTCAGGAATGTCACCATTATCAAAGGGGGGAAATCAGTGCTCGACAATATCTCGGTAACCCTTCACCAGGGTGAGCATATTGCCATCCTCGGTCCGAACGGTGCGGGAAAGTCCTCATTCATCAAGACCATCAACAGGGAGTACTACCCGGCGGTGCAGGATGAGAACGGCCTGATATTCCGGATGCGGGGTCGCGATGTCTGGAACGTCTGGGATTTAAGAGCACTGTTCGGGATCGTGTCAAATGACCTGTTGTTCACTTTTACACGGGATATTTCCGGGCGCGAGGTGGTATTATCCGGGTTTTTTTCGAGTATAGGACTCTTCCGGCATGAAGTAACGGCAAGCATGGAGGAGAAGACCGATGAGATCCTCGAGTTCCTTGAAATAGACCACCTGCAGCAACGGCCGATGACCTCGCTCTCCTCCGGTGAAGCCCGTCGGTTTCTTATCGGCAGAGCCCTCGTCCATGATCCAAGGACCCTCATTTTTGATGAGCCCACCAACAGCCTCGATCTCCATTCACTGCATACGTTCCGTTCGATGCTGAGCAAGATTGCGCAATCCGGCACCGGGATCATCCTCGTGACCCATAACCTCCATGATATAATCCCTGAAATCAGACGGGTGATTCTGATGAAGGATGGCAGGTTCTGGAAGGATGGGCTGAAAACCAGGATTCTCACTGATGAGAATCTGACGGAGCTGTTCAGGGTTCCCCTCCATGTGCTGAAGGAAGGAGGATACTTCTACGCGACGGGATACTGATCCTTATTCCCCCTCCTCTCCCCCAATACACCTCCTCTGTTGTGGGAAGGCTCTGGTGCTTTTGAGACACCTCCTTTTTGAAATACCTCTTTCTTAGTACACCCCCTGTTCGACAGTATTCTTTTGCACGATGCATCACCAATGGGGTATCGCAATTATCCCAGCCCATTGTGGGACGTTCAGAAAAGAGAACCCATAGAGGCAGGAATACAAAATAATGGGAACCAGGTACCCCGGGATTTTTTTGCCGTGCACATCCTCATTTATGGCGATAGTACTTTATGCATCAGCGTCATTACCCCCGGCCTCTTTCGTGCACCCTGTTCTCTCTGGAATGATGAAACCCCATCTAGGAATGAAGTACCCATCATCTCATCGTTGAGCCGTGTGCCTATCTCATTGAAAATCCGTGTATACGCCCTGCAATGGGGATCAACGCCTGCAATCTTCCCTCCCGTGGGGACGATAGCGTTATATGGGCATCCCCCGCGGCAGTAACGGAGGTGTTTGCACTCCTTGCACGCTTCATCCACGTACTCCTCATACTGGTGCATTCTCTGCCACGGACCTGAACATGACAATTCCTCCATTGTTGGCGCATCCCGGACATGACCCATTACCCATTCCGGCATCCCGACAAACCGGTAACAGGGATAGATACTCCCGTCAGGGCCCACCGCAAATGTGTTTCCCGTGCAGTTCACGAACGTACAGACCGATCCCCTCCTTGTGAAAATACACCGGCAGAGATCATTGATGTTCATGATCTCGATCGAATCCAGATTATCCAGATATTTATCAAGGAGGAAGACGAGCAAATCGCCATAGTCATCCGGATCGAGTGCCCATTGTTCCGGATTTTTATCACGCAGCGAGGGAAGGGCCGGATGCAGTTTCAACCTGAAACGGTTCTCAAGGAAGAAGTTGAAAATTTCCTCACGAAATCGGACGGAATAATTGGTAAAGGTACAGATGAAGCTGACCCGCAGGCCATGGGCTCTTGCGATCTCATACCCCCGCATCGTCTTTACAAAATAGCCTTCTCCCCTCTGGAGATCGTTTAATTCCTCCGGACCATCGATGCTGGTCCCCAGGGGGACCTGGTACTCTGCAAGTATAGCGGCAATTTCCGGGGTGAGGAGCCACAGGTTGGACTGCATCGCAAACTCGGGCTTGAGGTGGCTGAGCTCTCGGGAGATCATGGGAAGGGCCTGCCGGTAGAAATCGGCACCGGCCAGGAGGGGTTCGCCCCCGTGGAAGGTGAATGTGGCACGATCATTCCTGAACTCTTTCAGCCAGGTGACAACATCCCTGACGGTGTCGATACTCATTTTTGGTGATCCTGCATCAGAGCTCCAGCAGTAGCTGCAGTGTGCAGGACAACCCAGGGTCGGAATGAGCATCACATGGAACGGATTTTTCATGGCAGCGTACACCACTGTCCCTTTTCAAAGATGTTAACGGTTTTCTTCTTTCCCCCGTTCCCCTGAAAAAAGGTAATCAATGATCGCTTCGTGCAGAAAGAGGCCTCATCTGGAGGGATAGTATTTTATTGAACTCCGGTAATCGCTATCATATGAAAGACATCGTGGCAACCAGAAAAATGGAGAACGGGGTTGCAGTGTATTATCCCGAAGGGAACGATACAAAACTGGAATCATTCAACTATTCAGAACTGATCGATCTGAAAATTAATGCCCTTGATCTCCTGGAAAATCCGAAGATGTACCAGGTGGACCCTCAAAAGCATAGGATTGTAATGAAAAAATAATCTCCTTCTCTTATTCCCACGCCGGATTGCACCGGCAGGACATCTGGATGAGCATCCTGGCCGTCTCATCAGGAATCGTTCTCCTGTAGTCTGCCAGGGTTTCTCTCCCTCAATTTGGAAGAGCTGCATCGGACCCGGTGAGGGACCAGAATTTCTGTGCAGACTTATCAGGTTTCAGATCCTTTTAGTAGTGAGATGCAATGGCAATCGACTGGTACATGGATTTTGTGGACACCGGCTATATCCCGGCAAAGGATGAGCTGATCTGTCTTTATCGTTTCGAGCCTGCAGCAGGGATCAGCAGGGAGGAAGCGGTAGGCCGGATTGCATCCGAGAGTTCAACGGGCACATGGACGACCCTCTACTCCCTTCCCCCAATGATGAAAGCGCTGCAGGCAACAGCGTTTGAAATCGAGGGCACCTTTGTGAAGATCGCGTATCCACTCGCTCTTTGGGAGGAAGGGAACGCCTCCCAGCTGCTGAGCGGGATTGCCGGAAACATCTTCGGTATGAAGGCGCTGAAACACCTAAGGCTGATCGATGTGACCCTTCCTCACGAGTATTTACGGCATTTCAAAGGCCCTCACTTCGGCATGGACGGTATCCGGGAAATGATGAAGGTCCATGGGCGACCCCTTACAGGGGCTGTCCCGAAACCCAAGGTTGGATTCTCTGCGAAAGAACACGCTTCAGTCGGATTCGAAACCTGGATGGGGGGATTTGATTTTGTCAAGGATGACGAGAACCTGACCTCGACCTCCTTCAACCGGTTTGAGGATCGGGTATCAGCCCTCGCAAAAAAGAGGGACCGGGCTGAGCAGCTCACCGGAGAGAGAAAATCGGCGTTCATCAATATCACTGCCGATACGGCGACCATGGAACGTCGCGCCGCCCTCCTCGCTGAGTACGGTTGGACTTATGCCATGATCGATGTCGTGGTCGCAGGTACTTCTGCGGTCTCGACACTCAGGGATTACTGTTCAGATCTCGGGCTGGCGATCCATGCCCACCGTGCCATGCATGCTGCATTCGATCGGGATCCAAAACACGGCATCTCGATGCAGTTCATCGCAAAACTGATGCGGCTTATCGGCGTGAGCCAGATCCATACCGGTACAGCGGTTGGAAAGCTGATCGGATCGAAAAAAGAAGTGCGACTCCTTGCTGATGTCCTTCGCAATTCACTGACAAAGCCCTCGGGCACTATCCTCCTTGAACAGGACTGGGGGAGCATGAAGAGCGCCTTTCCGGTCTCGTCTGGAGGTCTCCATCCCGGCCTTGTCCCGGATGTTCTGGATATCTACGGTGAGGATCTCGTTCTTCTCGTAAGCGGTGGAATCCATGGACATCCTGACGGGACAAGGGCCGGGGCGGAAGCGACAATGCAGGCCATCGAAGCATGGAAGGAAGGGATTTCTCTCCGTGAGAAAGCAGCGGGATCAAAGGAACTCGCACGGGCGCTCGAAAAGTGGGGATACTATAAGCCGAAATAATTACCCGGCGCTGCCTGCCCCGGAGGCATATCCCGCAGAATCAGTATTCAATGCTTAACTAAAACAATGTGTCCCAAAAGACTCATTGTTCAGGAAAAAGGACGAAAAAAGATGCCCGATACCGGAAATGAGCCTGATAATCAGACCGAGGAGTGCAAACAGTGCGGGCTGTGTTGCAGGATATTCGGGAATTCTGTCACGCCTACGGTGTTGAATCTCTACTCCTGGCTTGAGCAGGGCAGGACTGATATACTCCGGTATTTTTTTGCCGCAGAGGAGGACGGGGTCTGGATCAACTGTGCCGATCTCACCCCCGAAGATCTCGGGACTGTCATCCGGATCGAGATGAGGGATCCCGTCACAGGAGAATATCTGACCGTCTGCCCATTTCTAAAAAGGCATGGGAAAGAGACCTACTTCTGCGGCATCCATCTGGTAAAACCGGATATGTGCCGGAATTATCAGCCCTGGATATGGGGTGAAACATATTTCGGACGGTGTAAATCGCTGAAAGAGCGTGATAACCAGTATGTCTGGAGGTATATCTGTGAACGATGATCCCCTCCCTCTCTTTCCTTGGTGAACCATCAGCTGGAGTGCGTCCCCCATGTTCCCTCATGGAAAGATGGTGGCAGGGCTTTTTACCTCGCTTACCAAAGATCAGGGATTGGGAATGATGACCAATGAAAAAACCTGCACTCCTCATCATCGACATGCAGAATGATTTTATTCGCGATGGTGCCCCGTTGAAGGTGGAAGGGGCAGATCGTATCATGGGAAATATACGGTCGGTACTTGCATTATTCAGGAAAGAACACCTCCCGATATTCCATGTCATCCGTGTTCACCGCCAGGATGGATCGGATGTGGAGCTCTTCAGGGAAGATCTCTTCAGGAACCACCCGTTTGCTGTTGCAGGAACGAAAGGAGCTGAGATCATCAGTGAGCTGGAACCAAATGAGGGCGAGTATATCCTCCGGAAGACCCGGATGAGTGCATTCATGCATACCGAACTCGACCTGATGCTCCGGACAATCGGGACCGACACCCTCTTTCTTACCGGGATCCAGACGCCGAATTGCATCCGTACGACCGTTTTTGATGCCTGTGCCCTCAATTACTCTGTGTATCTGGTAAAGGACGCTGTTGCAGCAAAGAACGAGGAGATTCACCGTTCGAATTGTCAGGACATGGCTTCGATTGGGGTGGGTATGATCAGGTCCTCAGAAGTTGGCAGGATCCTGATCTCCTGAGAAAACCTTCAGGCTATACCTATAACAACCCCCTCAGGTTATTTTACTCTTTTTACCTGCCTGAATTTCAGACCGTTCTCCTCTATTATTCTCCCGAGAGCCTGAAAATCCTCAAAAATTGTTCCTTTGAGGGGGGGATTATGGGTCACTGCAGCAGGGTGATAGACTGGGAATATCGTGAGATCCCTGCATGATGGCCCGGCATGTACCGGCTGCCCGTGAATACGGCCAATAGGGATGTTCGGCAGCCCGAAGTGGGAGAAGACCAGTTCGGACGCAAGCCGTCCCATAGGGATGAGTATCCTTGGAAATGCAAGGTCGATCTGTTTTTGGAGATACCCTTCACAGGCCGCTATTTCATCTTTTTTTGGAACCCGGTTTTCTGGTGGCCGGCATTTGACAATACTTGTGATAAATACCCTGTCCCGCTGAAGACCGATCGTAGCGAGCAGATCTTCGAGCACGGTACCTGCACGTCCAACAAATGGCCTTCCTGTGAGATCCTCATTTCTCCCAGGAGCTTCTCCGATAAAAAACAGTTCGGAGGGTACCGGGCCTTCACCAGGGACGGCATTGGTGCGTGTCAGGGAAAGCCTGCAACGGGTACATGTCGTGATGTGAGCGTTGAGTTGCCGCACGGCCTCCTTTTCCATACATGGTATTCGACGGTCCCAGAGATTATGATATTCGTTGGACCGTACTGCAGGTTGGCCGGAAGGATACGCGTTGTTTCCCTTTTATCGCGACCGTTCCATCGACAACCCCATTCAGGTATCCATATCCTTCAGAACTTTTTTCATGGCATCCCGGACTTTCTCCTCTGCATACGGGATGTTCCGGATATCCCCAATCCTGTCGAGATCATCAAATAAGACACTTCTGACGGGTTTTATGTGGATATTTTTTAAAAATGCATCAATAACACGGGTAATACATGAGAAATTCTCCTGTCCCTGACGCCCGGCCACAGAGAAGAGGAGCCCCGTTTTCCCTGACTTCCTTCCGGTAAGAGCCTGCTCCGCATGATAGGCCTGGCAGCGATCGATCATGATCTTAAGACTTCCGGGGACGGTGTTGGTGAATACGGGGGTGCAGATGACGATAATCCGGGCATGGGAGATTGATCGGATTATCTCTGTCATATCATCTTCAAAGATGCAGGTGCCGGTATTATAACACTGGTAACATCCGATGCAGGCCCGGATCGTAAGATCATCGAGATAAACCACCCGTGCACTCCTCTCAGCACGGTCGGCCTCTGCCTGAGCCCATGTTGCGAGGACACTACAGTTACCTGCCGGTCTCGGGCTCCCCTGCAAGATCAGGACGTCATGGGCAGGGAGATCGTCCGGCTCCCTGATTGCCCTCTCCTCCCGTTCCAGGAACCGGGTTGGATCCGAGAGCAGATCTCTCTCCCATTCATCTGATCTGGCCTGAATGACACCTGATGCGCTGATAGGGGATGAAGGGGGGTATTCGTAGGTATTCGTCCGGAAACAGGCGATGACATTCCCTCCAGACACGACCTGGAGGGTATAGATCTTCATCCCCGGATACTGACCCCCCAGATCCCGGCCTGTAAGAACCAGGTGGTAGGTCTGCCCCTGTGCATCGATCACTTTTTCGGACAGTATCTTCTCCTCACCGGCCGTCATTTATGAAACTATCATTCGTCCCAGCCATTATGTTCTTTGTGTCGGTCCTGGAACGGGGCTGATCTCTGCAATACCCCTGTATTTATTATCCTGAAACTAATGAGTGAAACATATGGATCCCCTCCCATCCTTTTTCCTGACCCTCCTCCTCGTCTCATTTCTCGGGATACGATTCCGGATCCCGCCAATTTTTAACCTTACCGGGGGGGCACTTTTTCTTGGCATCCTGATCGGGATGCCCCCTGATCAGCTGATCAGCGTGATTACGACAGGTCTGGGGAGGATTTTTGCCCTGTTTGCACTCATCATCCTCTCGGGAGCTATCATTGCAGCTATCCTCGAGGAGCAGGGGGATATTCAACAGATTGTGCATGATATCAGGAACCATTCGGCCAACCCGTATACGATATCCGGCCTCTCAGGCTACCTGCTGGCTCTCCCTGTGGCATGCAGTGTTACCGCATTCATTATCCTATCCCCTGTTGTGAAAGGGCTCGGGAATGGAGAAAAGACCAGAACGCTGCTCCTGTATTGTGTAGCCATAGGGAGCCTCATCTCATTCGGACTGGTCTATCCCACTCCTGCGGTTATCCCTCTCGTCCAGTCTCTCGCCCCCGATCTGTCCCCCGCCTTATATGATGCCCTGGCTCTCCCTCTCTCGATTCTTCTGCTGTTCTGTTTTCTTCTCTTGTTCCGTTTCTGGTTCGGATCCTGTGACAAACCTGAGAGCATGGCCAAAGGACCTGACGACTCCCCCCAGAAAACCGTTTCATCCTCTGAAAAGAGAAACTTCCGTGCATATGCACCCTTCATCGCGATCCTCCTCGCGATCCCGGTCGGACTTTCCATTGGCCTTTCGCACGGTGCACTGATACAGGTGATCATGCTCGCGGGTGCTGCTACCGCCATTATGACAGCGGCTCCCGGAATCCGGGCAGCCGGATTGCAACGCGGAACGAAGCATGCGGGCGTGATTATCTTCGACATCTGCGGTGCGGGGGCCCTTGCAGGAGTCATCCTTGCGAGCGGTTTTTCTGAAACAGCACTGGGACAGATCACCGCAATCATCCCTGTTCTCCTGGTGCCCTTTGTCCTTGCTTCCCTGATTCAGACAGCCCAGGGTTCCAGGGTTGTTACCGCGGTACTGACAGCCGGGATCCTTGCGGGAACTCAGGTTGCTGAGGTGATTCATCCGGTTGCACTCATCATCATGATCGCAGCAGGGTGTTTTGTATTCTCGTTTGTGACCGATCCTTTCTTCTGGATAGTAAGCCGGACTACCGGGGATGACTTCGCACAGGTGATTCGCCGGTATACGATTCCGCTCGCGCTCTGTGGAGCGGCCCTCTATCTTGTTGCCCTCGGAATGCAGCTGATAGTGTCAGGAGGGTGATCCCCTGGGGTGCAGCCCCTCATCATCTCCCGAAAAAATCCTGTACTGCCCATCTTCTGGATTGGGCAGGGGAAGGTGAGTATCCAAGCCGGAAAAGCATCTGGACGGTGTGCGTGTCAGGGATGCCGAGAAGATCGAGCACCCTCCTGTAGTGGTCCTCCATCCCGGGATAGGACTCGAGGACGCACGTCATGGGCTGGAGGGACACGCCTGCCGAAGCAGCAGTGAGATGTACTCGCTCATAGGTGCGTCCCGCCCGTATCTGGTCATGCCGGGAGTTGCCTTTCGTCGCGATCCAGCCGAACGCAGCGGCTGATTCCGCCCCTTTTCGTGCCAATCGGAGAAGCAGTCCCCTTGCTAGTCCATTTCTTCTTCCTGCCGGGCTTATCCGGAGGGGGAGGAGTGAGAGCCAGCCTCGAATCCCATGAAGTCCAATCTCCCTCGCCCCATACCCGTCCGGGTACTGATGGGCGGAAATCGGGGGAATCCGGACATAGGAAAGAAACTCGGAGAAGCGATCTTGGGCAGAGAATGTTACCTCAACTGCATTCGTGATGTGCCCTCCGAGTTCCTGCCGGAATGACGGATCGGCTGAGAATCCCAGAGTGGTGAACGGCTGGTTGGCTGCATCCGCGAGTGAGGAGATGATCTCTGCCGGGATAGGATCGTTTGTAAAGATACTCCTGTTTGTATGGCGTTTTTCGAGCCATGAAAAGAGGGGATCAGTCACAATCCCTGGATCAGGCATGAGCTCGATCCTTGCAAGAGGCTGCCCGAGATCGACATCAGCACCTGGCAACGAGGATGGCAAAAGTGAGATCTCAGCCGTGAATCCTGCCTCCCGTGCAGCGATATCCAGGTTCTCGATGAATGCGCCGCAGGAGACACAGGCCTGGCGGGATGCCGGATCCATATGGGACAGGAGACGCTTTTTTTCCAGATACAGGTCAATCCCGCATGGGTCCCTGCAGAGTGCCGACCAGGGCTGGGTATTCAAGGGGCTGGGTGCCATGATGGCATACCAGAGGATTTGTCTGCGGATATCCCCGGGTCTGCCACCCTGATCGGAGGGAAGGATCATTGCAGTTCACACTCCTCCGGGTGGAGACAAGACCGCACCTTTGGGCTGAAAGCCGGGTGTCATCATGCCTCTCCAGGTATGTCAGGTCTTTGTAAAGTGCCCCGGTAATGAAAATAAAGACCCAGTGCGACTATCAGAGTGGAAAGGCTCACCATATTTGCACCAATAACAATCAGATCATCGATAAAGACGCCGTAAACCGCCCATAGCGCAACTCCAAGAGTAACTGGACCAGGGTAAGGACACTGATGTCTTTGACCGATCTCGTTCTGTACATCCTGATTATCTGCGGGATGAAACCAAACATTGTCAATACGGCGGCCACGATACCAACAAAGAACCAGAAGATCATGGACAATCAGCTACCTTTTAAAATAGTGCGTCCTTCAGCAAATGCATTGTGACCTCCTCGTTGCACTCATCCCCGGATCCTCATACGATATTCCGTCGCCGATTTCAAGGGAAGGCCTCCAGTATTTTGACCGTATAAAAACGCGTGTTTCCATGCGGGAATCATATAATTTTTTCGACTTCCGGTATTGCTGCCCAGATGCATTGGGGGGAACTCAATTCTGGTGGAGGAGATCGAAAAAGGAGATGCTCCCGGAGTAAGTGGGCCGTCCCAGGATTCAATCGAAGCCCACATCATGCTTTACTGCTCCGATCGGGACTTTTCTTGTCCAGGGAGATGAGGGCACCAAGAACGGTGAGCACGAAAAACACGAGGAAGATCAGCTGCATGCTTGCCAGGAATCCAGGAGCCATTTCCGGTGTGATTGAAGTACTGCCGAGCATGAATGAAAAGACGATCATTACGATACCCATCGAGAGCATCATCCCCGTGCTCCGCATCGTTGCCAGGAATGAGGACGCGATTCCATACTGACTCTTTTCCACGCTCCCCATAACGACGGTGGTGTTGGGAGTTGAGAAGAGCCCCAGGCCGCAACCGAGCAGGATAAGGAAGAGGACGACCCATGAAAGCGCCGTATCCATTCCGAGGAAAGCCAGGCCGAGAAGCCCGACAGAAGAGGTAAAGAGACCGATCGCTGCCAGCTTTGAGGTATCGGTCCTGTCAGAGAGCCTTCCTGCGACCGGCGCGATGATCATCTGGACAAAGGGCTGGATGAGGAGGACTGATCCTGCGGTAGCGGGGGACATACCCCGGACAATCTGGAGATAAAGGCTGAGCAGGAATGTGACTGCGAAGGTAGCACTGTAATTGATGAGAGCGGCGAGATTTGAGAAAGAGAAGATCCTGTTTGAAGAGAGTAGCGTGATCGGAAAAAGGGGCGAGGCTTTTCCGGACTCCACACGATAAAAAATGAGAAACGCCAACCCTGAAAGAAGGATGTACACGAAAGCATCCGTATTGGGGATTCGGGACGTGCCTACAAAGAAGAGGACGAGGGCAACAGCAGAGAGCCCCGCACCCTGATAATCAAATGTTCCCCGCCGGTTTTCGTTAAGGATTGCAGGGAACCTCCTGACAAAAAGGAGGACCGTGCAGCCAAGGAGAACCGTTATAAAAAATATACTCCTCCATCCGAAGAGCTGGGTGAGGATCCCCCCGATGAAGGGGCCGAGGGTCATGCCCCCGTATACCGCCATCACGTTGATGCCGACAGCCCGGCCTCTCTCCCCTGGGGGGTACAGTTCTGCGATGATTGCGATTGCCGTGGAATACAGCATCGCCCCTCCGATTCCCTGAAGGAACCGGCAGGCAAGAAGGAGGGATGCAGAAGGGGTGAAAAAGGCAAAGAGTGATGCAAAGGTGTACACCAGGGTTCCGGTGGAAAATACTTTCGCTCTCCCGATGATATCGCCGAGCATTCCGGCAGGGAGCAGGAAGATCGCTGAAGAGAGAAGATATGCTGCCGGGATCCAGGACAGCATGATGGCATCTATGGCAAACTCCTCGCCGATAAGCGGAAGGGCAAGGTTGATGCTCGAACCGGTGAACGGATTGAGGAACGTGCCTATCGTTACGATGACAAGGATGACTCCCCGCGAGCTGCGGTTTGTCTGATCAGACATCAGGTGCTCCCCTGAACCTGGAAATAAAAATTACGGTAATCGTGATGAAATCTTGCATCAGGGCTTTTATTAATCTTTACCGGCAAATCCTGAAAAATGGTCGTATCAGAGAGCGGGGCTCTCTTTTCCGATAATACGTGCGATATCAGCCATTTCGCGGGCAAGGAGCCTGATGAGGTCATCAACGGTGAGCAGTCCCACAAGACGGCCTCCCTGGTCAACGATCGGCATCCTTCGGATCCCTGAGGCTTTCATCTCCTGGATGGCATCAAATATTCCTGTATCTTTCCGAATAGTCTTGAGATCCCGGGTCATAATGCTCTCGATCAGGGCCGATTCAGGATCCCCACAGAGTGTTTCACTCCGGAGTGCGATGTCCCTGTCGGTCACAATCCCCACTGGCTGGTGGTTATCGGTAACCACCACACAGCCGATATTCTTGTCTCTCATCAGCGTCGCTACGAACTGGACGGTGGCATCAGGTTTGACGCTCACCACATTGGTCTGGCAGCATGCATACACGGTCATAGGTAGTATCCCGGTTCTAAGAAAAATGACGTGACAGTATTAAGTTATGATCCTGAATCCTGCAGTTCAGACGATGAGTCTCCGGCGCATAAGCCGCAGAGAGAGGATGAAGCAGAGGGCGGTCACCATGATTATCCAGAGAAGGCTGTAGAGGAAGAGAGGGGAGAGGGATGAGAGGGTAAGTGAACGGGTGATGATAACGAGCTGTGTAAGCGGCAGGAGGGTAATAGCAATGACCTGTACTGTCTGCGGCAGCACCTCAAGCGGGAAGAAGGTCCCCGAGAAGAGAAACATGGGGGTGATGAAGAGGAACGCCGGATAATTGAGTGCATCGATACCCGGGGTGATCGCGGTAAAACACATTGCAATGCAGGCAAAGAGCAGGCCTGCGAGGAATGAGAACGGGATAATGAGGAGGGATAACGGGAGGTCGACCACGCCAAAAAGAATGAGAACGAGCAGCATCACTGATGAGTAAATGAGACTTCTTGTTGCACCCCACAGGAGTTCACCTGTTATCACATCATCCAGCGAGAGTGGTGTCGCGATCATAGCATCAAACGTCTTCTGGTAATACATCCTCACATAAGAAGAATAGGTACATTCGAAGAACGACGCGTTCATGATGGAGATGGCGAGCAACGCGGGGGCGACATAATTTACATAGGGAATGCCATTGATCTCCCCGACATACATCCCGAGTCCGAAACCAATTGCAAGGAGATAGAGGACCGGTTCTATGAAGGGGGGGAGGAAATTGACCTGGTAGGTCTTGAAGAACACATCCCAGTTCCTTCTCCACACGTTGAGGGACAGTCGTGATATCCGGGGAATCAGATAGGTATCCATGTCCCCCTCACTCCCTAAGGATCCTCCCAGTAAGTTTCAGGAACACATCCTCAAGCGTTGCCTGTCGTGCATATACCCGGCCGGGATTGCAGCATTCAAACAGCTCTTTTGCTATCTCTCTCGGCTTATCGGTATGAACCTGAACAATGTCTCCGAATATTTCGTATCGCACATGCATAGTGTCCAGGCAATCGATTACAGGACGGGTGTGTTCCACCTCAAGAATGTCAGCACCCACGTATTTCGAGATGAGATCCTGCGGGGTTCCTTCAACAAGGATCTTCCCACCCTCCATGATGACCAACCGGTTGCAGAGGCGCTCTGCCTCCTCAAGATAATGCGTGGTGAGGACGATGGTGTTTCCCGAAGCCTGAAGACTTTTCAGTTTCTCCCAGATCAGGTGACGACCCTGTGGATCGAGCCCTATCGTCGGCTCATCTAAAATAAGGAGCTCCGGATTGTTGATAAGGGCCCGTGCCAGAAGGAGCCGTCGTTTCATACCGCCGGATAGTTTTTCAATGGGAATATCCCGCTTCTCCTCGAGCTGTACAAAAGAGAGGAGGTCTTCTGCACGATTCGCTGCCTCTCGTTTCGGGATCTCAAAGTAGCGGGCATAATTCGTAAGGTTCTCAAAACAGGTGAAGTCCGGATCGAGATTTGTTTCCTGAGGGAGTACCCCGAGTTTCCCCTTGATCTCCCGGGGATGGGTGGTGACATCAAGGTCAAAGACAGAGAGTTCGCCGCTCGTCTTTGGGGATATACATTGGATCATCCTCATCGTTGTCGTTTTCCCGGCGCCATTCGGTCCCAGGAAGCCGAACATCTCTCCCTGCTGTACTGAAAAGCTTATTGAATCGACAGCTGTAAGTATGCCATACGTTTTAGTGAGATGCTCTGCGCGGATTATCCCTCCCATACTCCCTCTGCTATTGAGTAGGTGGGTTCGATCCCAAGAACATTCTTTCTATTGGTTATTCCTGCTTCCATATCAGAGATACAAGTCCTCGGCCAAAGATTATTGTATCACGAATCTGAGAAGGTTTGTTATGCCAATACGTGAGATTGCGGTCAGCAATTTCAAAAGTTTCCGGGATCTGCAGTTCTCACCGGACAATTTTAACATCATCATCGGATCAAATGCATCCGGAAAGTCAAATCTTATCCAAGTCTTCAAATTCATCAGGGATATTGCCAAATACGGGCTCAATAATGCCATCTCTCTCCAGGGAGGAGTGGAATACCTCCGGAATACCATTATCGGGCCGGCAATGCCTTTCGCCTTCAGGATAGTCTATGTTCTGGAGGAGAAGAGGGCGGATGTTATCGGAGTGAAGGATGGACTTCCCGTATATTTTGAACCGTACGAGATAAAGTATGAATTTGCCCTGACCTTTCCCGACAGCGGTGAAAGTTACGAGATTTCAATGGATCTCCTGACAGTTTCAGGAAATTTTTGCCATTCCGGAGCGTCAGGAATACATCAGCTTGGTGCAGGGACACTCACGCTCTCAAGGGTCGACGGATCAGTTGCATACTGCGTCTGCCCACCTGAAGGACTCGAACTGAAAGACCAGGATCTCTTTCCCCAGTATTTCCAGAAGAGACAGATCCCACAGAAATGGCTGATCATGAACCTCCCGATATCAGTTCCCGGGATACCCCCTATCGAATGGATATTCCGCGGGATGAAGGTATACGATTTTGATCCCAGACTCCTGAAGCGTGCAGTCCCTATCATGGGGAAGACCGAACTTGAGAAGGACGGGAGCAATCTCGCCATCGTGATAAAGAATATCCTTGAAGATCCGAAGAGAAAAACAGAATTTTTCAGCCTGATCAGGGAGATGGTCCCCTTCGTTGATGAGATCGCGGTGGAAAAATTCATGGACATGTCACTGTTCCTGAAACTGAAGGAAATTTACAGCAGGAACAAATTTCTCCCCGCATCCATGGTCTCCGATGGTACCATCAACATCCTTGCCCTCATCATCGCGCTCTATTTCGAGAACCGGCCGGTCACGATCATCGAGGAGCCTGAACGGAATATCCATCCGTTCCTGATCTCCAAGCTTGTTGAGATGCTCAAGGATGCCGCTTCATCGAAACAGGTCATTGTCACCACACACAATCCCGAGATGGTAAAACAGGTCGATATCGAGGACATTTTACTCATTTCAAGGGATGCAGAGGGATTTTCACGACTGAGCCGTCCTTTTACGAGAAAAGAGATACGTACGTTTCTTGAACATGAGATCGGTATCGAGGATCTCTTTATCCAGAACCTCCTGGGAATGGAATGAAGGAACGGCGCCTCTTCATTCTGGTTGAGGGGAACGACGATGAGCGGTTCTTCTCAAGGGTAGTAAAACCGCTTTTTGCTGACCTGTACACATCGGTTGAGATTGTCATGTATGCCTGCATGAAGAATGAGAAGGTGAACAGTTTCATCCGCAGTATCGGCGAAATGGGGCATGACTTCATCATGTGTGCCGATATCGATCAGGAACCCAATGTCCTGGCAAAAAAGCGCCTTTTAAACGAGAGGTATGATCTTTATGCAAATGATCATTTTATCATTATTGTACGGGAGATCGAGAGCTGGTACCTTGCCGGCATGGATGAGCGGGCACAGCATCGCCTCGGCATCAGGAGGTATGGGAGCACCAATCATATCACCAAGGAGATATTCAATGGCATGATCCCCCGCCATTACAAATCAAGAATCGCGTTCATGGGCGATATTATCACCTTGTTCTCGGTGCATGAGGCGAGGGAGAGAAACCGTTCTTTCTCTTTTTTCTGTCACAGATATCGTCTTCTTCCGGATGAAACTGACGTAAACACTCCTCCCCCGGCCTCTGAGGCAGAGTAGTATTCTTTTTTTCATGAGAGGGGGATATCTCCCAACCTCTTTTTGCCAAGTATTGGTGAAATCCGGGATGTGAGGGTAAAAGGCTTATCACTCCCGGATTCGAATAGAGGTATAGGTGGTTTCTGGTGCAGGTATCAATGAAACTGGAGATGAAGGACTCTCCCGGTCAGCTGGTGGCCGCGTTGAAGCCGATATCGGAAGTTGGCGGAAATATCATCGCGGTCATCCATCAGAGGGATGAGAAAGCTGAAGGAGATGTGCTGGGCGTCCAGATTGTGCTCGAACTGCAGGAACAACGTCTGGGGGAACTGCTTTCACTGATAAAGAGCCAGGGAGTCAATGTGCTCAGGCTGGGAAAAGAGCGGCTCCTGTATAAACAGACCATGATCATGATCGGGCATATCATGCATACCGATCTAGGAGATACCGTAGATAGGATTGACTGCACCGGGTTTGCAGAAGTGACCGAGCTCACCATGGTTATGCCTGCCATCAATGAACCCTCCTCCGCACGGCTTGTAATAAAAGCTGTCAACAAAGCTGACATGGAACAGGCTCTGGGCATCCTCCGCGGAGTCGCAAAAGAGAAAAATCTTCTCGTCATTGAGCCTCTGGAGGCAACGGGATGAAGATCGCTATCCTGGGAATGGGATCCGTCGGCCGAGGCCTCCTTGAAATGATCGATGGAAAGGAGCTCGGGCTTATGGTCACCGGTATTGCAGACTCAAAGAGTGCCCTCATGGACTCTGATGGTATCCATATCGAGGAAGTCCTGATGGCAAAACGCGAGAGGGGATACTGCGGTGACAAGAGCCTCTCGGCAGCTGATGTTGTCGAACGGTGCGATTACGATGTGCTCGTCGAGGTGACACCGACTGATGCAGATTCTGGTGAGCCTGCCACCGGTTTCATGAAAACAGCCATAGGGAGGGGAAAACATGTGGTCACCTCCAATAAAGGTCCCATTGCACTGCATTTCTCCACCCTGCAGTCCCTTGCCCGGAAACATGGGGTTGTCATACGGTATGAAGCGACGGTAGGGGGCGCGATCCCGGTCATGCATACCCTTGAGCATGGGCTTGCCGGCAACCGGGTGCTTGCCGTATATGGCATACTGAACGGAACCTCAAATTTCATCCTGACAAGAATGGCCGCAGAAGGTCTCACCTATGAACAGGCGCTCCTGGAAGCCCGGGAGATGGGATACGCTGAAGCAGATCCTACCTATGATGTGAAGGGAATCGATGCAGCCATCAAGCTCGTAATCCTTTCAAACACCATATGGAAGAGAAACGTGAAACTCTCTGACGTCACCATCACCGGGATAGACATGCTCACGAACGATGCGCTCCGGCTGGCAGAGGAGCAGCATTGTACAATCCGGCTGATTGCAGAGGCCATACCGGAAAAAGGAATTCTCAGAGTCGCTCCGCGAATCCTGCCGCGAACTCATCCTCTCGTGGTAGAGAACACCCTCAATGCAATAACGATTGACACGGATATGGCAGGAGAGATCACCCTCATCGGAAAGGGGGCAGGTTCGAGGGAGACGGCCAGTGCCTGCATTGGCGACCTCCTCTTTATCAAGGATAGCCATGCGAGGGGTAATTAAACGGAGACGGGAATTTCTCCATCTGATGAGAGTGTATACCGTCGAAAAGGGGTCATTTACCGTCACCGATGTCCAGAACGGGGCAGGGGTTCCCCGGAGTACGGCCCAGGACTGGATAACCCGTTTGGTTGACGAGGGGTGTGTCATCCAGCGCGAGAAAAAACAGGGGCGTTCACCTGCACGATACGCTACCATATCAGCCCTACCCCAGAGCGCCTGCAGGAAAATTTTTACCACTGTGGATGGAGATCAGGTTCAGATCTTTCACGAATGCCTGAGCGGGGGATGTGCCGCCTTCTGCGGGCATCATCATATGCTTGCCAATGGTGTGGTGAAGCAAGTGCGGAGGGACGGGCAGCTCCTCCGTGAATTCGCGCGGATTGGATATTCTGATGTGAAGATCGGGCTGCCTCCTTCCCCTGCAGTGGGTGTGGTCGGAGTCACCCGTGATGGAGATGATATCATACAGCATATCCGCTGTATCGGGGGCCCTGCATATTCTTTGACCGACATGATGGGGCATGCAGACGGAGTATGCGATATCCTGGTGAGAAGGGAAGGTACCATTGTGGTTGGTGCGGTCAGGACCCGCGCCCTTTCACACCTGATAATTGGCATCGATGACACTGACAGTTCGGAGGGAGGGGCAACCTTTGCCCTTGCGCTTGCCCTGCTCCAGTATCTTGGTGCGAGAAAGGGAGTGATCCCCATTGATCACCGTGTCGTCATGCTCAGCCCGGATATACCGTGGAGGACAGCCGGAAATTCATGCAGCTACATCGAACTTGCAACGACCCATGAATTAATTGGAAAGGTGGTGGAGCGGGCAATATTGTTCGTTGAGGACGAGGCTCTTTCAGGGGAATGGGGAATTGCTGTGAAACAGGGATTCTGTATCGATCCCCCTCTGAGATTATACGGCAAAAAGGCACGGGAAGAGATGGTTGGCAGGGAATTTGCAGAGGAGACGGCCGGAAAGCAGGGAATTACCTTGCATGGAGGCAGAGGCGTTATCGGGGCACTTGCTGCGGTTGCACTTTCCGGGCTCCCCAATGAGATTCTCCTCTCACCGGAACAAAATATTCCTCCTTAACACCTCATGATCTCAATGGATTCATTTTCGATACCGGATTGAGTTTACCTGCACCACCCTACTGTTACAAATCTCATTTCACGCTTCCATTTGGAACACGCAGGTCAATTTCGATGTATTGCGGTAACATTGAACAATGCTCGTGCTGATATCATCCTATGCGTATCGCAGAGGGCGCAAGCAGTGAGCTTTCCCCTGAACTTCTTGAGCGTATCGAGGTGTTCCAGAAAGGAGAGATTACTGAATATGAGATTTACCAGAAGCTTGCAGCACTTATCCCGGATCCCCACAACAGGATGGTCCTTGAGAAGATGGCGAGAGAGGAGCTCGGCCATTATTCATTCTGGAAACGGTTTAGTGGAAAAGATATGGGACCTGATAGGCTGAAACTGGTGTTCTATTACCTCGTTACCCGTATCTTCGGCCTGACATTTGGTATAAAACTGATGGAAAAACGGGAATCCGAGGCAGTGGAGACATACCGTGAAATCCTTGTGGTCATCCCGGAAACAGCCCGGATATTGGAGGATGAAAAGGAACATGAACATCAGATCGTCGGCATGCTCGATGAAAAGAGTCTCCGATACGTGGGATCGGTGGTTCTCGGTATCAATGATGCGCTTGTTGAATTTACCGGAAGCCTCGCGGGGTTTACCCTTGCCCTCCAGAATACCCAGCTGATTGCGGCAGCAGGATTGATCATGGGTATCGCCGCATCCCTCTCGATGGGGGCATCAGAGTATCTCTCCCAGAAATCAGAGAGGTCAGAGAACAATCCGGTGACCGCAGCGTTCTACACGGGGGGTGCGTATGTGCTGACCGTTGTGGTGCTGATTATGCCGTTTCTCCTGATGAATGGACCGCTCCAGGCATTTGCTGTCACCCTCACTCTGGCTCTACTCATCATCGTCCTCTTTACCTTCTATACTTCGGTGGCAAAGGATCTCCCCTTCCTGAAAAGATTCGCCGAGATGGCTACCATCAGTCTTGGTATTGCCGCCATTTCCTTTGTGATAGGGATCCTGGTTAGGGTTTATCTTAATGTGGAGGTCTGAACCGGAATAAACGGAAGGGGACGACATGGGGGCACACACCCCTTTGGATTGTTCTCTGATGCATACCACCTTAAAAGAGGGAAGAAGAGAATTTTGAAACGATTGGAAAAAGTTGGGGCCCTTTACTTTTTTGGAATAAATTTCGTTTTTGCCGCTCCACATACCGGACAAGTCCAGTCAACGGAAACCGATTCGAATACCACTCCGGGGGTTACCCCCACATCTCCCTGTTCAGGGTCATAGATGTGACCACAGATGATACATATCATCTTTTGCATTACAAAACCTCGATACATCTGAATATGAGCCAGAGGATTTCTCAATGGCCTTTTTTTGTTACATCACTTTGAGCTGATAAAGGGGTTTTCGCGCATCCCTGAAATTAAACTTGGCCACGATAAGACCCGCTTCTTTGAGACGATTAAGTGAGTTGCGGATGGTCCTTGGTGAGAATGCAACACTCCCAACCATCTCGTTTAATGTCCGCGGTTTGCCATCCACCAGTAGAGAGAATACTGCCTTTGCTGAGGAGGGAAACTCCTCAATCGGTATTTCAGTTTCTGTCGTCATTTTTTAATTTCACTTCTTTCTCTTTTGTTGGTTTATCTCCTTTCTGTCACCGTGTCGCGTCGACCTCGATCACTCGCGGATTTCCCGAGAGGAAATGCTTGGTCACATCGTAGTTTCCGAGTGTCACGCTATAATAGCGGAGGAACTTGTCCTTGATATCGCGCATGACCTGGGGATTCTCGTTGACCTTGGCATCGACCCAGATGGTCCTCTTGTTGCCGTTCGAGACGATCTCGCCATCCATGACGA